>MDTG01040498.1_pt1 | contig 178985 bp, 186 predicted proteins | sample 811421 | NCBI WGS metagenome assembly MDTG01 (sample SAMN05326645, study PRJNA326480) | marine metagenome | isolation source: seawater | place: Pacific Ocean: South East | collected 2011 | reverse complement strand
TTGCAAGTACACACCAAACTGAAAATCCGTGAGGATTTTCAGAAGTAGGCGAGAACAAGCAATTACTTATAGCCATTGTTGTGCAATCGTTATTTTTTTTCTTCCTTTTTAGCTTCTTCCTTCTTTTTATTCAAACCTAAAAATGCAAAAACTGCAAGTCCAATAGTGGTCAGCCAATGAATCCATACAGGTAAACTGAAAATATCAGCTATAGAAGTTAATATAAAGAGGATTAAAAATATTCCTGCAATGGTGAAGTAATTTTTTGAAGTCATAATGAGATTAAGTGTTTAATAAGAGTTAGAGACCTGTTTAATTAAAATAGTGTCTTTTTTAAATTGAATATTGGTTACTTCCTCGAGAGGGTAACCATTTGTAAAGTATCCAAATCTCTTTAACTCTTTGTTTGTCATGTTTCTTCTAAAAGTTAATAAATATTCACCATCAACCTTTGGCAATTTAGTCATGTCCAACCAATATGATTTACTTTCTCCTGATTTAAGCTGTATGAACTCAGAATTCCGTTGGTGGTCAAATGATTTAATACTAATTGAATCAATGGTTTCATTCGTCATGTTCTTGATTTCAAATTTGGCTATAATCTCATTTTGACATGAACCAAGAAGAGTCAGAGTCATTAATGTTAGTAATAGTCTCATTTATTCAAGGCTGTTTCCAATGTTGCACAACGTTCTGTGTATGGGCAGTAGGGCAGATTCGAAGCACTTCACTTTCGGTTTACCACTAAGCCAAAACAAATGTTTTTACTTTTAATATTCTTTTTGTTAAACGTCAAAACTTTGTTTTGGCGTTGCCTGCTCAAAGAACAGGACTTTCAATTTATCTCTAAATGCCCTATTGGCTATACACCTTGTTGGCATGTCGTTATTTATATTTTATTTCAATCACTTTTCCATTTTCAAGTATCGCTTTCGCATCGATTGTCTCATTGTCTCCGATTATTGAGAAAGAAATGTCAGCATTGCCGCTTGAAGAGACAGATCCGCCAATAAGAAATCCATAATATCTAATTTGTCCAATTCGTTCAATCAGGTCGCTATCATTTTCAACATAATTTTTGGTCGCTGCAAAAGCATTGGAATTTTTGAAAACAGTTGTTCCTAAAAATGCAAGTCCAACCCAAAACACAATGCAAAAAGTCCAAAAGTGAAGTAGGTAGGAAAACATAAATTCAAACATTGCAAAATGATATTTCAGAAGTCCTTTATGCTTACTCAATATTCGATTGAAAGACCTTATTGGATTTGGAAATTGATTTTTAGTCCGTCTATAATTTATTATCCAACCAATTATTCCTATCATCAAAATTGGCGGACCTAAGTAAACTCCAATCAAAGCGAAAGGATAAACTGTCGCTGCAGCCATAAAGAATCCTGCAACCCACAGAATTGAACCAATCAGTAATAATGTCTTATGTCGTTTGATTATCATTTTTTAATGCATGCCAACAAGTATATATATCGCACTAGTGCAACATATATCTTTTATAGGTTGAACTTATGTTTTTAGGGTTAATGTGTTTTATATCAGCGTTATATCCGTTTTTAAACGACAAATAAGCGTTTACTATCGCGTATATGTTGCACTTTGGGTTCATCGGTTTTCCAATTCTTTTTCCGCTTACAAAATACAAAATTTAACGGCAACTATATTCATAGGAAAACCTAAAATGGAACTTTTACTTTTGGTGTTTATTCTTCCAAGATCCATCGCATCAAATCAGCTTTGTCTACAATAGACCAACTGTGTGGATGCCGCATGCCATTTGCGCGATAACCTTTGTTTTGGGTGGTGATGAATTCTACTTTTTTAAAATTTTCTGCTTGTAATTGTTTGGCCAAACGCTCCAAATAGTAGGCATTCATTTGGTCAGCATCGGCCATTCTGTTTTCTTTCCACCACAAACTATCCGGCTCGGTATATAAACGAATTTTTACATTTTTTAAATGCTTCACATTCTCCATGTTTTGGCTTTTTTCGGTATACACCGCTTGTTCCTCATAATTAGCTAAGCTATCGTCTGGCGAGCCAAAGGCTTCGCCCAAGCTTTTGATTAACCAAGTACTTTCTTGCACCGAAGGTTCCGAAAAGTTTCGGGCTATGTTTTTCTCGGAGCTTTTGTAAAGAGCGTACAAATCAATAGGGGAGTCTACCACAAAAACACCTTTGGGCTGCAAGCTAGCTTGCTGTTCTACCAAATAATCGCTCAAGAGCAAAGCCATATTTCCACCACTAGAATAGCCACCCAAATACAATTTTTCATTCTCCAAGGCATGCTTTTCAAAAATTTGAGTCAGCTTAAGGGTTAAGCTTTCCTTTTGAGCATCTTCTAACCACAGTTGTTGGTTCCAATTCCAAATGAGTAGATTTAGTTGATTGGCTTTCGCTATATCCAATATTTGAAATTCTTCTTGAACCCGTTCAGCCGTTTCTGAAAATCCACCAAAAAGCAGCAAGGTAGCCGCAGCTTTTTCATGAGGTTTATAGAGTTCATAGGCTTCTTCTTGTATAAAGGTGTATTCATCTTTTACATTTTCTTTAGGAGCTGTTTTGGGTTGGCATGCAAAGCAGAAAGTCAAAGCAACTAAGCAGGAGAATATCATTTTCATACTGGATTTACTTTAAGGTAAAAGAAGCGCATAAACCTACACTAAAGTTTCGGGCCAATTGATGCGCACCAACAATGGCTCTGCTGTGTTTTCCTTTATCTTCTAACACTTTTAAAAATAGATCCGAAGCACCATTTACCACAAGCGGAGCGTCATCCCATCCCTCTGCAGCCTGATAATAGGCATCTATGTGATTCAGTCCTTCCAAGTTTTCAAATCCGATTTGATGTTTTACATGCGACAAAACATTTAAGGCACAAAGTTCCATGGCTTGGTAGCCTTCTTTGGTACTGAGGTCTTTACCAATATGACCTTGGTATAAATAACTTCCATTTAAAATGGGAAATTGAATGGCTACATAAGCGATATTACCACGAATGTTTAGCGATTCATAGCTGCCACCCGCTTTGCTGAGTTCTGGCAATGCTAAGTGGTGTTTGTTGAGGTTTTCTTCAGGAGTCATTGGCTGTCTGTATGCTTTTTTTGGTTTTAAAAGTAATAAGATAGGGTTTTAATCGAATGCCGTTTTTCAAACGAAAATTTGAGCCAATGATTAGTTGATAGGTTTTGTTTGCTTCTAACTCTACTTCAAAAGTGTAAGAAAGTAAATCCTTGCTAAAGGCCCTGCTATTATTCTCTACTTTCGGATAATACTCTTCTCCCATCGGGCCGTAATCTAGTCCATTTTCTATGCCATTTAAAGTGTCTGAAAAGATCACGGTTATGCTTTTCGTTTTTGGGTCAACTGCCTGACTGCCGTTTTCAAATTCTAGTATATCTATCACTTCAGGTCTTTTGCTTTCATAGTCTTGCTCGAGTTCCGCAAGACTTTTGGGTAAGAATTTTGAGGCATCTACAATTCGTTCTACTTCTGTTTCATTCGTATAATCAAGCTCAATCAGCTCTTTGATAGCCTGCTGTTTGTTTTTCGATTTTGCAACGTAACGCTTAGCGATTTTATAACCGATGTAATAGCCTAAGTCTCTTACTTTTAAATGATTTCGATTTTCTCCCCATAGCCAATTGTAGGTTACCGACATGAGGTATAAATCGTTGACAAATTGATTGACTACTTTCTGCTCGTTTTGCTTCCCAAATTCAATAGCAGGCACGGTAGATGCTTTTCCAGTGACTTTGCAAGATACATATTCTGCAATGCCCTCATAAAGACAAAGCGAAAGTAAGTTTTCGACAAACTCATTTTGCTGGGTGTGAACATACTCATGCGTACAAAGCAGTGATAAGTTTTGCAAGGGTTTGTATGCACGGTAATAGGGCTGTCGCCATTCAGGCAATTCAGAAATTTGAGTATTCGAATCGGCCATCGCCAATTCACTGCCAATAAGAATATGTTGATTTTTAATGGTTCCATTAGTTCTAAAGGCGCCAACAGTAAAGTAAATGGTAGCAGGCTTTAAATCAGGATAAACCGCTTTAAACTTTTGTATATCACTACTAATTTCTTCTTCATGCAAATACACATTTAAGGTATTTTCCCGAATTGATTCCCAAAACTTAGGGTAAGAAGTCATGGCGGTGAGAAATTCCTTTGCCGTATAACGTCTTACTTCTATGATGTCTTTTAAACCGGGAGATGCAGGCTCTAAATAAAGCTCTTTCAAAAGCTGCAGTTGTTGAAGAGTATCTTGTGTTGTTTGAATTTGATTATAGGCTTTCCAAAAGTTATTAATATCACTCGTAACTATAGTTTGGTTAAACTTAGGTGTTGAGCAGCCATAAAGTAAAAGGCAAAGGCTAAAAAAAAGACATAATGATTTCATTTAGGGTGATGTTTGTTAGTCAGGATTTCAAGTCTAACAAGATAGCTAAATCTAGCTTTAAAAAATAAAAAAAGCGGCTAATCGTTAAGCCGCTTTTCAGTTTCTAAAGGAATTTGTTTAACCCAAATCTTCCAAAATGCTATCGGCCGCTAAATTGGCTAAAGCTGCAATGGTTAAGGTTGGGTTTGCTGTGGTAAGGGTTGGAAAAACGCCGCTTCCTACCATGTACAAATTGTTATGATCCCAAGATTGTTGCCGTTCATTCAAAACAGAATTTTCTTTTGATGTACCCATACGGTAAGTACCCACAATATGCCCAGCACCATAAAATTTAAAGTTGTTGCCTTTGTACTGGAAATTGGTGGACGTTAATTCCTTTCCTTCCTCTGGGTAAAAGATTGGTTTGCCTGGTTCTTCAGTATATTCAGTCGCGTTCATGCTATTAAAAATTTCCGTGGAAACTTCTTTCGCCGAAACAAAGGCATCTCTTACATAATCTTCAGGAATTTGATACGTAACCTTTGGTCTGGGCAAACCTAAATTATCGGTTAAGGTGTCTGAAAGCTCTACTCGGTTGGCTTCATTGGGAAGTTGCTCAATTAAATAACCCAGGCGAAGTTGACGAGTATAAATGTCATTAAGTGTATTCACCAATTCCTTTCCAAACAATTTGCTATTGTCAGGCAAATTGGGGTTTGCTTTTAAGCTTTTTCCTTGGCCGTTTACTTTGCTACCATTGGTTTGGGTTGTATTCTGACCAAAAACAAAATCGGCTAAAGTGGTAAAAGGGTCACCGGTAGCCCATTGCCAACCTTCGTTGCCAATTTCTATGCGGTAGGCTGCACGATTGCTTCTAAAAGCACCATCTCTTACAGACTCTATCCCTGAAGTAGAAAGAGGACCTCGATACGGGAAAACTTGCTTATCTGCCAAGCCCCAAGCCAAATACATGATATGGTCCATTAAGTTACGGCCCACTTGATCGCTGCTGTTAGCCACCCCATTTGGAAATTTTTCGGTTTTGGACATCAACAACAATTTAGGCGTTTCAATAGCATGTGCGGCTAACACATATTTTTTACCGTAAACAGTTCCATTTCCTGTAGCGGGGCCATTTTTTTCGTCGTAAGTAATAAACTCAATGCCATTTACTTCATCCGTGGTTTCGTCCAGTAGCACTTTGCTAACCACATGCTGGTAGCGTATTTCAACATTGCCTGTTTGTAAAGCTCTGGCAAGCGTTACGGTAGCGTCGTACTTGGCTTGTATTGGGCAAATGGGAATGCAATTGGTGTTGCCTGCACACTGCCTTCTTTCTCCGGGTCTAGAGTTTCGGCCTTGTGGAGTTGGTGTTAAGTAAACTGGCTCACCATCAATTTCTAAAGCAGAAACTTTTTCGGCAAAAGCTTGGTCAACTAATGATTCATCAATCTCTGGCATGGGGTAATCGTAATCAGGGCCAAAAGAGCTCTGACCATCAAATTGCTTATACAGTTTATCCATGGCGGCTTTGCTACCGGCCACATTAATTTCATTGGTTGCTTTTTCGTAGTATGGGACCAACTTATTGTAAAAATCTTTGCCACCCGGCCAATCTACGCCTACGCCATATTTGCTTTTTAATTCAAAATCATTGGGTAAAAAACGCAAACTAGTTCCAAGCCAGTGCCAAGTTGTACCACCACCAATTCGTTCGTAAGAACTACCGTAAGCAAACATAGCATCCGGGCTGTCTCCTTGCAAGTTTGGAGGTTGTGCTGTAAATTCAAAATAGCTTTGTTTGGGTTTACGCCATGAACCAATTTGCAGCACAGTATATCTTGGAGTATTTTCCTTGGCCGGATCTGGAAGTCCTAAAGGATTGTCAGCTGTACTAGGTACCGCATTTTGGGTTGAGGGTGGATAAGGAGATTCAGGAGTTTTGGCATTGGCCTTAAAAAAGGTTTCCATATAACCACTTCTATCGGCTGGTACTTTAGGACCAGCTTCTAAAATGAGCACTTTTTTTCCTGCTTTGCCTAAATTGTAGGCTACAATGGCTCCGGCTATACCAGAGCCAACGATTACAACATCGTATTCTGTCGAGTTTTCCATTCGTTTAATTTTTAGTTTTTGTTTCCTGTAAATGCGCTTAAAGCCGGTGGTTCTTCATTCCAATATCCGTATCGGAAATCAGAATCGCCCATGGGATGCGATTGCATGACCTGCCAAACCAAACCTTGGGTGTAGCTTTCTGCTGAAAGCAGCGAGCTAACTGTCGCTGTTCCTTGATTAATTATGGTGGGCCAAGCGCCTGAATACCATAAAAAGATTAGCTTGCGGCAAGCCATGGTAAAAGCTTCTCCATTGCTATCATCAAGCATGCCTTCACCAATTTCACGATCCGTTTTACCAGCGGCCTTTAAGCTTTCGTATTTCAACAAAATTTCATCGGTTAAATCCGTTCCAATGTTGTCAATAAATGCAGCCAAGTATTCTTCTTTTATATTAATGGGATCAATGCCAGGAGCGATTATTGATTCGTTAAAGCCGGTTAGCACGGCGCTTAAACCGACAAAGTTTTTCATTTCATTTTCCATCTTAGTTTTTTTCTTTTTGAGCTCTTTGTAATAAATAAGTAAAGTCTGAGAATTTGCCATTGGTCATGCTTGCGTTGTTGTGGCAATTGATACAACTGCTTGATGTCTGCTTGATTTTTCCCTGAATGTAAGATTCTAGCGTAGTATTGGCTAAAAATGGGGGAGCAGGAGCACCTGCAGGATCGGTAACACTTTCTGGTTTGGTTGGCCATTGTGTGCTAACAAGCTCATAATTGGCCCAAACATTATTGGGAACCGCTGCACGCAAAGCCTCTTGCCATTTTTTATTAATGGCTTGGGCTTCTTTGGTAATGGGAATTACTCGTTCAATTTGAGAAGGCGTGGTGTATTTAGTCGCCGGATCCCAAGGTCGAGCAGGAGGTTCATTTACCGGATAATCACTATCAGCGCTGTAGTAATTGTAAAAATCTTTATTGCGCGCTTCTCCTTTTGTCGGAACATTGTCTACATGTTCAAAAGTAGACCAAATCCATTGTGGGTCGCTTTTGGTTTTATGGCCAATGTGAAAGCCAACCAAACCTACTTCAACCAATTCGCAAGCTTCTTCTACACCTTCTTGCTCTTCGGGGTTGTTGTACACCAAGGCATAGGTAGTATGAAACTTACTTTTGTCGTATTTGCCACCCATTTTTACCCAAGCGGCCTTTACCATTATGGCTCCCATGGTATCTGTATTGGGAACACTACCTGGGAAATTTGCATCTTGATTAAAGGCTTTTTGCCCTTCTTGATTGTAAAGTTTATTATCTACAATGTAGTCGAACATAATCTCGTTTACCAAAATTTCATAGCGTGTATATTGACCGTTTTGGTCAATTAACGGACCGGTTTGAAAAGGTTCTCCGCTTTCATCCAACACATTAGGAGTTTTGCCAACTTGCGTCAGCTGAATGATTCCTTTTTTCAATTCTTCTTCGCTTAAGTTTCGGCAAACCTTAGGCACATTTTCTACTTCTCCCCAAGCATTTGGTTTTGCTCCATTAGGTAGAAAAACCTCGCGGCTACTTTTCCACAATTGCCATACATTGGCACCTGCTTGTTGTTCTCCAATTGTTAGATTGGTATTTGGGGTGCCATCAGCATTGGCAGGCCAATTTAAGGCGATGAACGATTGCCAAGAAAATTCGTCAAAATCGTCTTGTAAAGACTCGAGACTAAAAGGAGGTTTGGCATTGATGCCTTTGGGCATAATCGCACTTAATACCACCGAACTTTCATTTGGAGGTTCGGCATTTAATGATTCAGCCACGTCAGAGACTTGCTCTTCGGGGCTTTCTTTTTTCTCTTCTCCACTTAGGCAGGCGTATGATATAATTGCCAAACTAAACGAAAAAGCAGCTGTAATGAAAAGTTTCATTGCGTTACATTTTTGGTTAATAATTGATTTAGTCAGAAATTCCTTAGCCTAGGAAAGTACACTCCATCAAAATTGATTGAGCGAGTAGAATAGATTGTTTTTTACTTTGCTTAAGAATTCCATCACGGCATGCAAGATAAGGCAATGAAATGAGAAAATAAAATACTAGTTTATGAGTATTTTATCATGAAGCTTTTTTTTGACTAAAAGCTTTGGCACTTGATTTAAAAGGGGATTTAATAATCTTCTTTTTCCGATAGAAGCGTACGTTTTATAATTCTTTAAGAGAAGTGTTTTGCTATTGAAGCTTCTTGAGCCAATTGCTCACTAATCCGGCAGCTTTCAAATTCTATTTCAGGAAAGGCGTTTTCGGTCCACTCGCTCAATTTTCGTAAAATGGGTAGAAGGCCTATTGCTTTTTTTGAAAGTTTATATTCTACTCGTGGAGGAATTTCAGCAAAGGCTTCTCGTAAAATTAATCCGTCGGTTTCTAATTCTTTTAACTGCTGACTGAGTACTTTCTTAGAAATACCAGGCACTAAAGTGTATAACATTCCAAAACGTAATGCTTCATTAGAAAGTAAATATAAAATAATGGGTTTCCATTTGTTACCTATTATATTCATACAATGAACTAAAGTACAACTGTTGGGATTTTCAATATACTTTCTAGCCATAAGTTACTTTCAGGTTACCACTACTTTTAAGTAGAATTTCAATATTAGTTTCAAAAGTAAACTATTGATAGTTTCTTTGTGAAACAAATGTAATAAAACTTGAAAAATGAAAAATATTTTTATCATCAATGCTCATCAGAAGTATCCGTTTTCTGAAGGTAAATTAAATGAGACTTTTACTATGAAAGCGAAAGAGCATTTTGAAAAAAAGGGATGTGAAGTAAAAATTACGGGCATGGAAGATAAATATGAGGCACCTTTAGAAGTAGAAAAGTTTAAATGGGCAGATTTGATTATTCTTCAAACCCCAATAAATTGGATGGGGGTTAGTTGGTCTTTCAAAAAATACATAGATGAGGTTTTTTCAATTGGCATGATGGGAGAAATGTCAGACGGAGATGGAAGAAGTAAAGAAGCGCCAAAAACAAATTATGGTATGGGAGGTAAGTTGAACGCAAAGTATATGTTTTCCATTACAGCAAATGCACCTAAAGAAGCATTTAATAATTCAGATGAACCATTTTTTAATGGTTTAAGCGAAGATGATTTATTTAAACCGATGCACTTAAACTTTAAATGGTTTGGGTTTAAAGCTTTGCCAACTTTTATGGCTTACGACGTAATGAAAAACCCTGAAATTGAAAACGATTTGCATCGTTTTGATGTTCATTTAGAAACGATTTTTAACAAGTAAACCAAAAGAAGATGAATAGGCCAACACCAAAGCATGATGCACCTGAATTAAAATTCCCTTTATTAGGAGGTGGAAACTTTAATTTAAAGGAGCAAAAACCAGAAAATTTCACCTTGTTGATCTTTTATAGAGGGCTTCATTGTCCGTTATGTAAAAAGTATTTACAACAATTACAGGAACTTTTACCCGATTTTAAAGAAAGAGGTGTAGATGTGGTTAGTGTAAGTATGGATACGGAAAAACGAGCTCGGCTTTCTAGACAAAAATGGGAGGTAGAACAATTACAAATTGGTTATGATTTAGATGAAAAAACAGCTGTTAGTTGGGGCTTATTCCGCAGTAAGGGAGTAAAGGAAGGTGAACCTGATTTATTTAGTGAGCCAGGATTGTTTTTAATTGATAAGCAACAGAAAGTATATTATTCTGCTATTAATAGCAATCCATGGGGCAGACCTTATTTGGCATCTTTTGTTAATGCAATTGACTACATTATAAGTGCTAATTACCCTGCTAGAGGTGAAGTAATCTAATTTCCAGAAATATATAAAAGTCCTTTTCTAAAAAGAAAAGGACTTTTTTTATTTGGAGTGTTCACCCATTTTTTTAAGGAATATATTTTTTATTACTTCTACTTCCTTTTTAAAGTTCAAATCCTTTCGAACGGCAAAATATAAGGTGTTATTAACCTTCTTTTTTCCTTTCCAGAGCAGATAAATTTGCTTGTTTTTTAGAGCTTCATTTACCAAAAAGTCTGGTACTATAGCCAAACCCTTGTTGTTGCTAATGCAACGAATTATTGAACTAATGTTTGGTAAAATATAATTGGGTTTAAAGTCGGCTCGTTTATTAAAATTATCGTACCAAAAACGCCTGAAATGTTCCATTTCGTTTGATGCACTATACCAAGTATGCTGCTTTAATTGCATGGATAATTTTTCCCAATTTTTTGTTTGAATTAATGGCTTTAAATCTGCAATGTTATTTTTTGCACCAGCCACTAATACAATGTTTTCTTGACTAAACGCTTCATATTCTACAGTTGCATTTTTACTGTTTTTTTGAGTAGGACTAATAACTAAGTCTAAAATTCCGTTTTCTAAATCTCGAATTAATTCTTGATGGCTGCCAAATTTCGCGACCAAATCAAATGGTAAATTAGGAACTTCTGCTTCTAAAATACTCTGGAAGGTTTCGGTGCACATACCAATATGAATAGATGGAACATGGGTGCTTGATGTTTTTTTGAAGTGTTGTTCTGCTTTTTCAAGTTTTTCTACTGCTTCTATTATATACCCATATAGTTGCTTTCCTTCTTCTGTTGGAATCATTTTTCGTGAAGTCCTTTCAAAAAGTTTTTTTCCCACATATGTTTCCAAAGAGTTTACGTGCAAACTCACTCCGGGTTGAGAGCTGTATAGTATTTCTGCAGCTTTTGTTAAAGTGGAGTTGTGATAAACAGCTACAAAAGTTCGGTACCATTCTAGATTAACCATTCTATAATAATTATAATACAAAGGTATAAAATGTATTATTTTAATAATATATGCTGTGCTCCTAATTTTGCCTTAAAAGAATTGAAAATGAAAAACGTATTTATCATAAATGGAGGACATGCATTTGCTCATTCTCCGGGAAAGTTTAATGAAACCTTGCTGCAAGAAAGTATCCAACATTTTAAAGAAATTGGATTTGAGGTAAAATTTACGAAAGTAGGAGAGGAGTATGATTTAAAGGAAGAAGTAGAAAAATTTAAATGGGCAGATTTAATCATTTATCATACCCCTATTTGGTGGTTTCAATTACCTTTTCGTTTTAAAGAGTACATTGATCGAGTATTTACAGAAGGTCATGAAAATGGGATTTACATGAGTGACGGTAGAAGCAGAAAAAATCCAGCAATAAATTATGGAACAGCAGGAAGTTTAAAAGGTAAGCCTTATATACTAACCACTAGTTGGAATGCCCCCAAAGAAGCATTTGAAAGAGATGGAGAGTTTTTTGAACAAAGAAGTGTAGATGATGGCGCTATGTTTGGTTTTCATAAAATGAACCAGTTTGCAGATATGAAAAAACTAGCCAGTTTACATTTTCATGACATTGAGAAAAATGCTGATGTACCGAAAGAGCTTAAGCGTTATAAAGCATTTTTAAATGACCTTTTCGAGGAATAAAATAATCATGTGATTTTATTCTGCTCATAGTCTCGAATGGCAGATTTTAGCATGTTTATTTTAGAAAGTTTTCCATTTGATAAGAGTTTTACAAAATGGTTTTCTTTTAATTGCAATACCTTGAAGATTTGATTTTCATTCTGTTTACACATGCCTGAGATGCATAAGTTTTGCAATATGCTTTTTCGTGCTCATGCCTGTCCGCTATCTATTAGCAAACCATCGATAAAGTATATGTGAGAAAAAGCTTTGGCTTACCCCAAAAGCGAACTCCTGTTTTAAGTGCCCAAATCTTCTCGAAAGTAAATGTTTTAGATACAATCATACTATTTATAAAAGTCGTAATGTCTAACTGAAAATACTAATTGAATAATAAAATGTAAGCATTTAAAGAAGAAGCAATCAACAGCCAAATGAAGTAGGGTAGAAGTAGCCAGCTTTTCAATTTAAGGGTTGTGTGGTAGGTAAAAAGAAAATAAGCTACCAAGAGAGTTAAGCTTATAATCACTGCAAATGCCAAAGAAATTTGATGAAAATAAAAGAAAGTGGGATTCCAACTCACGTTTAAAATCCATTGCAATACATAAAGAAGAATGAGATTTTTATTTGATTGAACTAAAGGCCATAAATAGGCCAAATAAAAACTGAAGCAAACCATAATGCTTGTCCAAGCAGCACCGAACATCCAACCGGGTGGTGACCAAGGAGCTTTGGCTAAATTTTGATACCAAAGAGAAGCTACACCATCAGCAGTAAAAAAGCTTCCTAAGCCTAATGCAAGAAAGTTTAGGATTAAAAATATAAGGGTACGTAAAAACATGTTTGGTTTTAGAAGTAAACGTAGCTGTTATTGAATGGTTTAAAAAATATACCAAAAGTTATAGAGATAGCGGTTTCCAGTTAGATGAATATAAAAATTGAAAACTATTTTTACAGTTATTGATAATTGAACTAAACGAATAAACATGTCTACTAAAGATTCTTATTACCTATTGCCAATTTCTGTACAAAATGAATTTCTATTCAAAAAGAATATTTCTTTGTGGTTTGATACCAAATTGGAAAATGTAAGTTGTATAGAATCCGACGAATTTATATTTGCGAAGAAGGAAGAGCTTATTGCAAAGCAAGAAGTATTAGCAGATATTGAAAAATGTATGCCCAATGGATTGGATGTATTGTTAAACCTTTTTCCTATCTTAGAAGAGGAAGAGCTTATAGATCAATATTATTCTTTGGTGATTGAATCTAAATTTGAAGATAAAATCCCTTCAAATTCAATTGTAATTATTCGAAAAACAACGCTTTCAGAATTGGCTTTTGTTATCAACTTCGCGGAGTTGAGAAATGGAGAAGTAAAGCTGATTAATTTTCCTGTAGAGGATTTGTCAGCAAAGCTTCCGATGAAAGTGCAATCATTTGCTGTTAGTGGGGTGTTGATTGCTATTGGTGGAACGATAGCAAAGGCTGTAATTTCAACTGTCGTTTCAAAATTGGTAGGAAAAGTTATGGATACTGCATTGAGTAAGGTTTTAAAACCACAAGTTCCCTCTTATTTTGAAGAAGTATACAAACAAACTCGGCTAATTGTACGTGAAGAATTGGCTGCGGATAAGTTGAAAGAAATCAATGCAGAATTAAGTGAATTATTGAGTGATTTAAAAAGTAATTACTTAGAGAAAAAGAATAGCTTAGATTATCAGTCTGAAGAAGGGAAGAAAGTATTACTAGGCATGTTAAATGACTATGAGCACACCTTAAATAGGCACATAAGTGGATTAAAACATGAGGATCGAATGCTCGCAGGGCAAGGATTGTTTTGTGCAGCTGTAAATTTGAAATTGATGGTTTATCTTGATCTAATCAGTTTAGACCCTTTTGCTAAGCGACAACCTTCTACCTATATATCTACCGCAATTCATTTTTTAAACGATTCGATTCAACACTTGGAATCATCAATGGAGCAAAATATAAAAAATAGAGAGTCCATGGTTTTTCCTTGGGAAAACGTGGTAACTGATGCCCTTGAATGGTTGAGGTTTATTCATCGAGGGGTGGATTATCAATTTAAGGTAGCTTACTTTTCAGACAAATTTCATGACAAGGATTATGAGTTTTGGGGAGATTTTGGATTTACGAAAAGAACAGCAAGAAGCAAGAGAGATGAAGCATTGACTAATTATAGAAACTCCACTTTAAAAGATGAAATTGAAAAATGGGAGACACCTTTTAAAGATTTAATAGCTAATTGGCAGAAGACCATTGACGGTCTCGAAAAATTAAAAGAAAGTGATGGTGTAAATCGAAAAATTAATGAGCTCACTATCTTATTAGAGAATTGGAATTCAGACGATTTTTCAATGTATAACAATAAAATTGTTTGGGTTGAATGGGTTGATGGAGTAAGAGCACTATACGAAGCTGAGATTGATAATAATGAAATAACAAATAAAAACTGTATTCATAATCATTGGGGAAAATCTGAGGTGACTCTTATAAAGGATAAATTATATTACAAAGAAGATGATGGGAGTTTAATGAGTGGTACTTTAAAGGATGGTGTAATTCATCAAATCATTAAAGTGGAAGATAATTGGCAAGGGTTTAATTTAACAGCTTGTGGAGATTTATTGGTTTGGCAACAAGCCGAGTATGAATATCAATTTAATCAACAAATTCTTAAAGGATACAATCTGTACTATGGTTTTTTAAACACATACAATAAGTTGATTAAGACCAGTTTTTACACTGGTTTTGGAAAACAAAAAATGAGTGGTTTTAATGATACATTAATTTGGGGAGGAGAAGATAAAATATATAGAATTGGAAAAATTGAATATAAAAATCGTAGAACCCAATTGATCTTTTTATCACGTTTAGACAGTTATTATTATTTTGAACCCTTTCAAGTATTTGATGAGAATATTATGGTGGCTGCCAATAGAGAAACCAGTCAACTATTTTTAGTTCCAATTAAAGCCGTTTAGTTTTTTTGATTTAAACTGTAATGATTAAATCAAGGGCTAGGTCATAGCTGATGCTTCTGTCTCAGTTCCCGGGCAATTGCTGTTGTTTCTTTAGTGTTTTGCGCTTCTAAATTGGCAATGATTAACTTCAAAGTTTCTTCCGAATATTCTGTTTCGTTTTTGGCTTTTTCGTATTCAAAATCATAACCCATTTTGGCAAAAAGTTTATCGGACCAATCATTTCGCAAACAGTCAATCACCAAGTGAATACGGTCACTTTTACCCTTGTTTTGAACACTGTGAGGCAGGTTTATGTTGGCATACCATGCGCTACCTGCTTGCATCTGTAAGTCCTCTCCATTTAAGGTGAAAATGACTTCCTCATTAGTAATTATAGGGACATGTATTCGAAAATATCCATCTTCATATCCCGAGCCATCATCGGTATGTTCGTTAATATGCTTGCCCGCTGCTAAATTCATCAATCGTATGCTTTCTTTTTCGCATTCAAACGTTTTGATTACTTCTTGAAAATAAGGACAAGCATTTAGCGCTTTGGTGTTTTGATACAGATGTGTGCTGTTGGGTAAAGCAGCCACACGATTTAGCTCGCCATGTATGGACCGCAAAGGCAAAATGTATTTATCACCTTGGTAGTTTTCTTTGATGTAATTGGGTAAAAAGTCAAAAGCTTGGCATTTTGTTAAATCAGCTCTTAGTTTTTCTACATCAAATTGAAAGGGGAGTGTAAAGTGTGCGTTTTTTGTTTTTTCCATTTGATTGTTTCGTCTTGCTAAGATGCTCTAATTTCAATTTAAAAGCAAGATAAAAGTAGTTCAATCAAATTTTCTTTTGATAGAAAAGTGTTCCTTCTTCATCTTCAAAAGCGATTAGCCCAAACTGAACATCATAATAATATTTGGAAGGATAAGAATGGTAGTGTTCATTGACATTTCGGATGACTTCTATCACATTGGTGTATTGGTTTTCACCCGTAATAAATTGAGTTAACAAATTAACTTGATCATCACTTTCTAGATTGCTGATGGAATTAAAATCGGATGGGTTGGAAAGTACAAATCTCACTTTAGAACTGTTGTAGCTCACTTCCATGGTTTTGGCATTCCCTTCCTTTTGATCATAAACAAAAGTGGTGTATCTTCCATAGTGTTTTGGGAAAGGACTGTATACTGTACTGTCTTTAGTTACCAAAATGTTGTTTCCAATGTAAGATCCTGAATCATAGGTAAAAACTGTAGAGTCTAAACGATAAAAATTGGGTATTTCAAAAGAGATACGACCCCGATTCTGAACACAATAATCTTCTTCACATCTACAAAATCCAAACATATCTGTGTAACAATTTTCAATGGTAGTTTTTCCAATGAAAGTGCCCTTATAATCAATGGTCAAAGTGCTATCTGCACCATCTGTAAATACATATTGATCTTGACTTCTAGGCAGTAAAGCTATTCCGGCTTCTGAGAGACCTTCACATTTGTATTCACGCTCATCACAATCTTTACAGCAAGCGCTTAGAAAGAGTACTAGAGATAAGTATAGCAGGTGTTTAAAAGCGGATAAAGTCTTGCTCATAGTCGGTTCTCTTAAGGTGATTTAAAAGTAAACAAGCTGATTCATATAGTTTTAAATGCCTTCATATTATTTTACTGTTTTATTCATTCCTTTTTGCACTTTTGCAGGAATAGTACTAAATGAATTTTGTTTCAGCATCCATATATCAAAAAGGAAAACAATTAGCCTTTCAAGAAGGCTTGAATCCTTTCGTATTGAGGGCACATCAAGAAGAAGTGTCATTGCAACAAAATGAAGCGTATATTCCAATTAGCTTGTTGTTTGACTTATACGAAGCAGCTGATGAATACCTAGCTCCAGGCTTTGCTGTTCGGCAAGGGCGGCAATTGGTTTCACAAGATTATGGAACCCTAGGCATGGCTTGGCGAACTTGTTGGAATGCACAAGATATTTTAGCTCGAACGGCTCGTTTTATGGTTTTGGTTACCGATCATGGTTCTGCGCAATGGCAGGAAAGGGGAGGTCAAAGTATTTTAAGTCTTGAGCGAATTGCCATTCGGAGAGGTGCTGAAATGGCAAATGAAACCGCTTTGGTTATGCTTGTTAATGTGATGCGAGAAGTTTGCCAAAAGAATATACAACCTTCTAAGGTGTATTTTAAACACCAATCAAATGCAACTCATGAATTTGAAAAATTTTTTGAATGTCCAGTTCATTTCGATTCTTCAAAAAATGAATTATACTTTGAAAATCAAGATGTTCGCATTCCCACTGTTAAAGCCGATATACAGTTGCAAAACTTTTTAGTGGAAAGAATGAAAGAGGAGCAAGAAAGTATAAATTCTCAAGCAGACCATTTACTAAAAAGTATCAAAAGTTTAATTCAAGAGTCATTGCCATCGGGTATACCTAGCTTAATTCAAGTTGCTGAACATGTTAACCTATCTCCACGAACTTTAAAAAGACGATTAGCCGAAAAGTCAAAAAGTTTTAGAGAATTAGTGCAAGAAATTCAAGAAGAAACCGCTCTTGATTTACTACTCAACAGCCATAAAAGTTTAAGTGAAATCACTTTTTTAACCGGCTTTTCAGAGCTTTCGGCTTTTAATAGAGCTTTTAAGCGTTGGAAAGGCGAAGCTCCTTCTAGCTATAGATCTTCCATAAAATAAAAACCTTGACCTTAATGGTTAAATTCTTGGCACAAAGTGTCAACCCCTTGCTTTAAAGAGTCTGCAATTTTGACTTGTCTAAATCTTTAAAACGAAACAAAATGAAAAAGACCTTAAAGCTTATTACTGGCCTATTTATCGTGCTTGGCCTGAGTTCATGTGGAATAAACCATGCTTATGTTTTTAACCACAATCAAAATCAAACGCAGGTAAAACTTGCCGAAGCCAATTTTAAAATGCTTGAAAAAGTAAGTGGAACTGCGGCAATAAATTATGTCATGCTTATTGGTGGAAGCAGTCGAACGGAATTATATCAAGAGGCCTATCGCCAAATGGTAGAGAAAGCGAATCTGGAAGGAAGTGCTAAAACCTTAACAAACATAACTACTGAAGAACATTTAGGTGGATTTCCTCCCTTTTATTTTAAGCGAACAATCACCGTTCATGCTCAAGTAGTTGAATTTAAATAGAACTTAATCTAAAAATATAGAACGATGAAATCGATTGAATATAAAAGCAAATCATACTTGCATTTAATTGGGATACTCTATTTACTTGTCATTATATTGGCAGGCTTTAGTCAAGGCTATGTTCGCGGAACTATTTTGTCAGCCGGCAATGCGACAGAGACTGCAGAGAATATCCTTAACAATTTAAGCTTGTTTCGATTAGGACTTACCACAGATTTAATCGCATTTATACTCGATGCAATCATTTCGGTGATGTTATATCAGCTGTTCAGGCCATTTGGAAAATCACTTGCTTTGATAATGGCTAGCTTACGTTTGTTAGCGCATCCTGCAATAGCTAGTTTGAATTTATTGAATCATTATTTGGCGTATCAACTGTTAAGTGGCGATGCCTATCTTGCTGTTTTTACTCCTGAACAATTGAATACCATGAGTTTATTATTTGCGGAAGCTCACCAATATGGTTACCTCATTGCAGGTGCATTTTTTGGATTGCACTTATTATTTCTTGGCATATTGGTATATAAAACTCCTGTACTGCCTAAATGGTTGGGCGGCTTCTTGTTAGGATCAGCGGCAGGTTATTTATTAGAAACTTTTGGCAATTTTACCCTTCCTGGAAATGAAGCTTGGCTGGCTTTAGTGGTCGGATTTTCAGCGGCTATTGGAGAGTTGAGCTTAACCATTTATTTATTAGGTTGGGGTGGAAGTAAAAGCTATAAAGAATTTTTAAAATAGAACGCTCATGAAAGCGATTGTTAGAGAGAAATATGGAGAAGCAGCGGTTTTGGAATTGAAAGAAATTCCAAAACCGCAAGTTGCTCAAAATGAAGTGTTGATAAAAGTATTGGCAGCTTCTTTAAATAAAGCTGACTGGCATTTAATGACAGGTACACCTTTTCCATTAAGATTTTCTACAGGAATTTTTAAACCAAAGAATATTGGCATTGGTGCTGACTTTGCAGGAATGGTAGAGCAAGTTGGTAGTGATGTTAAGCAGTTTAAAGTAGGAGACGAAGTTTATGGAGAACTTCCTTCATCGTCTTTTGGAAGTTTGGCAGAATATGTATGCACTATTGAATCAGTTTTGGCAAAGAAACCAAACGGTATTTCTTTTGAAGAGTCGGCCGCTATACCTTTAACTGCTTTAACTGCATTGCAAGGACTAAGAAATACAGCCCAATTAAAAGAGGGAATGAAGCTCTTAATCAACGGAGCTTCAGGCGGAGTAGGTAGTTATGCGATTCAAATTGCTAAAAATTTAGGTGCACATGTTACAGCGGTTTGTAGTACTGCGAAATTGGAACAAGCTAAGCGATTGAGAGCAGATGAAGTTATAGACTATACGATACAGGATTTTACGACGGTAGAAAAAAAGTATGATGCCATATTTGACATGATTGGGAATCATAGATTACGCGCGATTAGTAAAGTGCTCAAGAAAGGAGGGAAGTATGCTTGTGGTGCAGCAGCGTTAGAAGTATTGTTTAAAGGGTGGTGGTATAAATTAGGTAAGCAGCAATCAATGAAAATATTCTTGGCTAAGCCAAACCGAGCGGATTTACAAACACTGACCAAATGGCTAGAAGAAGGAAGTTTGAAGGCCGTAATTGAAAAAACATACACTTTAGACGATGCACCTGAAGCTATGCAAAAGCTGAGCAATGGTGGTTTAAAAGGAAAGCTTGTAATTGTTATGTAATACTTTAAAAAAACACTCAATCCTAGACTATTAATATTCTTGCTTCATTAAAAACAAATGGTAAATGAAAAGTCCTAGCCCCAATCAAAAATACCCACTACCGAACACCAAGCGTTTGTGCTTTTTAAACCAAATGGTGAAAAATCCTAACATTAAAATTGGAGACTTTACGTATTATGATGATTTTGAAAATGTAGAGAATTTTGAAAAAAATGTTAAGTATCATTTTGATTTTGTCGGTGATCAATTAATCGTTGGCAAATTTTGTCAAATTGCATCTGGGGTAACGTTTATCATGAATGGAGCGAATCATTTACAAGAAGCAGTAAGTACCTTTCCTTTTGCCATTTTTGGTGGTAGTTGGTCGGGAGCTATGGAAGGGAAGCAATATCCTTCAAAAGGCAATACAGAAATTGGAAATGATGTTTGGATTGGATTTGAAGCCACCATTATGCCCGGAGTGAAAATCGGCGACGGAGCTATTATTGCCAGTAAAGCAGTAGTCACAAAAAATGTTGAACCTTATACCATAGTAGGTGGAAATCCTGCTGTGGAGATTCGCAAGCGATTTTCAGAATCTAAAATTGAAGAATTATTAGCCCTTGAATGGTGGAATTGGTCAGTAGAAAAAATCAGTAAAAATTTACCATTTCTTACTGCTAATCCTTAAAACAGCTTACTTCGACCATTGAATATTCAACTTTTCAAGCGCAAGCTCAATCGGAATGGCAAAGCCAATTCCCTCAGCACCAAAACCAACCACTTTGGCATTTACAATACCAATTACTTCACCTTTGCTATTGATAATAGGGCCACCGCTATTTCCGGGACTAACACTAGCATCAGTTTGTAAGTAGTTTTTGGACTCAATGGTTCTATTGCCGCTGATTATTCCCTTTGAAACCGATTGATTTAAAGCTTGATTAGCAGGTGTACCAATCACATAAGCTTCTGAGCCTACTTTAATTTGGTTACTCTTTCCAAGGGGTAAGGCACTTGATTCAACTCCTTTTAGCTGAAGCAAAGCAATATCGTATTCTGGATTGGTTTTAACCACTTCTGCTTCCATTACCACACCTTGGCCCAAATAAACTTTCACTGGACGAGCTTCTTTAAAATTATGATAGCAGCTTAAAATTAAACCTTCATTATTGATGAAAAAACCACTACCAAACCCCATCGGTGATTTGATAGTAACTGTGCCTTTTATAGCATGTTCTAAGAAATTACTGCTTTGTGCCAATTTAAAAGCAGGAATATAAACCGGCGTACTGTCACCAATACCCACAGGGCTAGCTTGCTTTTTTTGCAATAGTTGTTGAAAATTCGAATCGGCCAACAATTGATCTACCGCCTGAAAAAAGGCTAGTTCAATTTGTTTGGAGTGATTTTCATATCGAAAACCAGGACCATAAGTCACAATGTTATTTTTTTCAAATTCTGAAATGACTTTTAGCGATTTATTATATATAATCTGATTGCTGTTTAAGTCTAAAGCTTTCCACTTAATTGTCGCTTCAATACTATAATTATTATAAGATTCTCCACCACTTCGTTTAATCATAAAAGATTGAATTACAGCACCCAAAGCAAGTAATGGTTCTTTCTGCTCCTCCAATTCTGGAAATAAGCCACCCCATCCCAATACATCAAATTCTTGATTGACTAATTGTTCCTCAATAAGTGACTTAATGTGATCTGCATAAAAGGAATTGGTTGAACGAAAAGGCTGTAAATAAGCACTTATTAAATTGTCATTATTTGTTACTTCTATAGGTGCGCCTTCTGGAATATCAACTATAACCTTACTGACTTTAATGGGAAAGTCTTTTTGTTGTGCAATAGTATAGTTGTAGCAGCTTGTTAGAAGAACAAAGATGATAAGAGTCGTTGAATTTTTCATGCTTTAAAGATAGCAATGAAGTGAGCTTGTTAAGCTAAAAAGTGTAAACGATGTTTGTATAATTCTGTAAAGGATGAATGGTGCATCCTTCAACGGTCTTTATTAGTTGTTTACAAACTTCTAAAGCATAACGATTTATTATAAAGTCGCTTTGGTATTTTTAAAGCCGATTGTAGTCCATTTATTTATTAAAACAGTAGGCTGTTTTTTATTGTTAACCATGCTTTATGAAAAAACCGAGTTTTCCTAGTAATGAATCGGAAAGGCAAAAGGAGGTAGAGAAATATCAAATTTTAGATACGCTGCCCGAAGAAGTTTTTGATACCATAACGTCAATTTTAGCCAATATTTGCGAAGTGCCCATTGCCTTCGTAGCCATTTTAGATAAGAACCGAAATTTTTTAAAATCACATTATGGCATCGATTTAAGTGAGGACCCTAGAGAACGTTCTTTTTGTGGACATACCATATTAGAAGAAGAAAACTTTATGGTCGTTCCCGATGCATCAAAAGACGAACGATTTAACGACAATCCCTTAGTGACCGAAATGGGAGTTCGATTTTATGCCGGTGCTTCATTAATCAGTCCTAAAGGATTTAAGCTAGGTACGCTTTGTGTGTTTGATTATCAGCCCAAGAAATTGAATAGTTTCCAATTGAATGCATTGCTTGGACTCTCGAAGCAGGTGATTCAAATTTTGGAAAACCAATACAAAAGCATTAAAATTCAAGAAACACAAGAAGAATTAGAAAAGCGAAACTTGGCGCTAGATCAACTTAACCAAACCTTAGAAGAAAAGGTATTGGAACGCACGGCTGAACTTCAGAAAAGTGTAAAAGAAAAAGAGGTTTTATTGCAGGAAGTTCACCATCGAGTTAAAAACAACCTACAAGTGCTAAGTAGTATTCTTAGTTTGTATGGCGGCCAAACTCAAAATGAAGCGGTACAGAATTTTATCAACGAATACAAAAACAATCTGCACTCCATTGCTTTGGTGCATGAAAACTTGTATCAAGAGCGCGATTTTACTGAAATCAACTTTTTTAAATATGTCGTTCAGTTAGCAGCTTACATCAGTCAATCTTCAAATAGTCAGGTGCATGTAAAAGTTGATACGAAAACAGAAGAAGCACACATTTCTACCGATAAAGCCATTATTAGTGGTTTGGTGATTAACAAACTGCTAACCCAAGTCAATAAGCAAGCGAGAGCAAACCAAGTGAATAAGAAACTAAACATTCAGCTAGAAAAGAAAGGAAATGAAATTAGCATTTCAATAACTGATACTGATGTAAATCAAAGTTTAGATCAGAAAGAGCAGTTGAATGCCTCTTTCCAATTTGAAATTATCTCCATTTTAGTGGAACAACTCAATGGAAGCTTTGAAACCAATTTTAGTCAGGGAGTTAAACATACGTTAAGCTTTGAGTTGTAAGGTTTAATGCTATTTAAGCTGCATTAGTCTCTAATACATCTCACACAAAAGCCAGCATCTTTGTAGAAATCAATGCGGTAGACATCACCGTACAAATAGAACATATTTCTAAACCAGGCAATTGAGGGTCCGTTGGCGGTAGAGCTCCACCAGTATCCATTTTCACGAATACCTAGAAAAGTTCCATCACTAGCTCTAATTCCCCCGGCCAAGGCTGTAAATCCAGTTTCATTGGTTGCAGCAATGTTTGGTGGTTTCCAATAGGTGGTATCAGTTGCTTTTAATTTTCCGCCTGCATAAGCTCTTCCGCCTAAGAAATCGGTTAGTTGAGTCCATTCCACATCAGAGGGTAAGTGCCAACCTTCAGGGCAAACGCCTTTTACTCTGCCAGGAATTTCAAGGTCACTTTCACCACCTTGAGTGGCTGCAGCAAAATTATATAGTACACCATACGTTTGATAATTTGCACTTGCCTTGGCTTGAGAAAGTACTTCACCTTGATAGCCATAAACATAATAAAGTGCTTGCGTGTAAGAAGAAGAATCGGATGGCACAACAGCCGGAATGTATCTTAAATTCTCAGCCATCCACACTTGTTGGCCAATGTTGACGTAAGTGTATTCATTACCATCTCTTGAATCTGTAAATCGATTCTTGGGAATAGAATCGTTTTGCTGCTCTTCCGTTTTTACTTGAATAAAATCCTCGGATTCATCTTCTTGACAAGCCCAAAGCAATAGAAAGAAAAGCCCCAAAAGGATACTAACTCTAAACGGATGTGAGGAATTCATTTAATCTAGCTTCTTTAATATGCAAAAGCTAATTTACTTTTTTAAAGGTAATTCGACTTACTGTTTTAAGGCGGGTAATGTATTAATAGCACGGGGGATAATGCTGACAAACTATTTAAAAGGAAAAATTTGGTGGAAAAAGCTTTGATACATTTTAAGACGTTGCTTGCCCGTACCGCAAGCGATTCAATTGTGCGGTAGCGTGAAACAGAGGATTTTTAATATTTAGCTGTTTTTATCTTTTTTCCAAAAAGCATTTGTTGGTGCTCTTTAGACAATTCATTATCCCAACTAAGCAAATATTCTGTTAGTGGACTAATGGCAAGAGAATCAAGATTTCGATAAGGGAAAGCCATAATCTCATTTGGAAAATTTTTCATTACAAAATCCTTCTTTTTCTTAGCTTTTCTTTTTTTGTCAAATGGCGAAATATACAAATCCAACGCTCCAAATAGATGCAAAAATTCATGTGCTATTACCGATGGATTTTTAAAACTTACTACTGAATATTCAGGGTTATGATCACTTCCAATATGTAATGCTACCGATATCTCGTCTGTGTAATAGTTGTTAATGAAGTACATTAATGCCACATTATCAGTTTTATGAATATCTCTAATTCTTGCAATTAGCCTTTCTCTATCTTTAGGTTTTATTTTGGTTTTTGTTATTGTAGATGTGTCGGTACCATATATTTGCAAAGCTTTTTTTCCAACCTTATCAGCCCATCTATCTATATTTCTAGTATTAACTCCTGTTGATGTAAAAAGACTTGCAGAGAGCGTTTTTCTCGGTAGGTTTGTTTCTATTGGAATTATCTTTTTGGAATCTTGATGAAAATCTAATTCAATTTCAAGACTAATACCCCTTTCTTTAGCCTGTTTCTCTATCCAACAAATTGCTTTGTTTATTGAGTCTGTAGTTGATGAGATATCATACGTTGACCATGGATTCGTATATCTTGAATCAACAAAAATGGCGTATAACACTACCTTCTCTGTTAGTTTTTTGCATACATTATTATTAACTGTCGAGATATGAGCTTCGTTTCTATAATGTCCGTGAAAAATGTGACAAGCTGAAAAAAGGGAAATAATAGAAAATAGAAATATTTTATACTTATTCATGTTTAAGAAACGCTCTCAAGTTTGTTTTATTTAATAATGAAAGTTTGTTATCAGACCCGGTTCGAATGTTTGATTATCGTATAAAAATAAGTGAAAGAGTTAGAAAATAAAATAAAGGCTTTAATATGAAATGCCTGCCTGTTAAGTAGGTGGCAATTTTGAGCTAGAATGGTTATGCTTGTGTTTATACCACGCGATGGAATCGCGCGGGAACGGGGCAATCATGCCATGGCTTGGCTGGCGTTCTTTAGAGTGGAGTTTTTCTAAAGTGCTGTAATTAAGTTGGTTGGTTCTGTTGCTGGTTTTTTATTTTAAGTTTTTAAAAAAAGTTTTATATACGTAGAATATTATTAGAACTATGATTGGCAAGTGATAAAAAATTGTAACTAAAGTCTGAATGAAAGTTTTATCGATATATAAATTAAATAATACAAAGCTTGCAGTAGTGAGCAGTATTTGAGCGTAAATTATCTTATTCATTGAAAATTTTCTATTCCTTATGTATTTAATAGCGTTACTTATTACTATAAGCCATAAATACATTGTTAGAATGAAAAAAAATATGGCTGCACCAATGGCAATTTCAATTCCATCCAAGTTGCCGGCATAGGCCAATCTAGAAATAAACAAAACGTAAATTAGTAGAAAATACTTTAAGTCTATATGTCGTCTGAATTTTCGCAAATATTGATAATTAGATTAGTAATCTTTAGCATTGCTACATGCACGTACTCCTAAGTTTGAATACCCAGTAAAAATAAGTGAATGAATTAGAAATTGAATAAGATGAAATAAAGGCTTTAAGATGAAATGCCTGTCTGTTAAATAAGTGGTCAATATAGAGTTAGCAGAGTTGGGTTTGTGTTTAAACCACGCGATGGAATCGTGGGGGAGCAGGGAAAAGTAAGAAACTTGCTTTAATAGTTGTATGTAATAAGCTAGTAAAACAGGCTTTTGGGATAGCTAAGAATAGCTTACCTTATGATCCAACTTATCAATCTAAATTAGTTTGATTTTTACTTTGATTTAAGTTCAGTTCTTTGTTAGCAAACGTTTTTTATAATTTATATCCAATGATTAGCAATTCTTCTTTTGGTCTGTCCAAGTCAAAGTCAGCACTAAATTCATGGTTTTGCTTATCTCTCATGATTGCTCCTGAAATGTGTAAATATGTTCTACCATTTTCAGTTTCATTAATCCTGAAACCATAGGGCAAAAACTCCTTTAACTCGCCAAATTGAGAATCAATATTCTCCATGTTAGTCACAAGTTCGTTTTTGTCATAATTAGCTACAGAACTATCATTTAGAAGTGGTTTTATTTCTTGAAACTGTTTTGACTTTATAAATTCTACTACTTTTTCAACGGTTGGCATTCTGCTTGCGACAATGTCAAGTTGTTCAACTGGGTACTTGAAGGTCATTTCGTCACCATCATTGAACTTCAAAACAGTATGAATTTCGTCATAGTTGCTTTTCTCGTCTTTCAAATTTTTATAAAATAAGTAAGCAACATTTGAAGCAGGCATTTGAGCAACTTTAGAATAACTTTCAATTACTTCACTTTGGCTCATTTCAAGTTCAAAATACTTTGATTTTCCTTCGTCCGTTGAGGCGGAAGCTCCAACTGCATATTTACATTGTCCGCCATAGAATTCGAGTATTTCCTTAATTCCTTTGTCTTCATTGTCAGTAATGCTTACAAAATTTGAAAGCAAGGTGTTTTTTTGTTCTCCTTCTCGTTTTTCCGCACAGCTTGTGATTAATGCAGTAAGTCCAAATAGCAGAATTGTTTGTTTCAATTTCATTCTCAGTATTCTTTTTTTAATGTTTGCTAACTTGTTTATATTATGACCAAACTTACCGTTATCCAACTAAATTTGGTGTTATTGTGTACCTTGTTTAGCATCTAACATTTCTTTATAAAGCCACAATTATCGAAATAAAAGGTGTTTTTTGTCGGCTTTACAGCTTTCCTTCTCTTGCCCAAAAAAATACAAAAAAATTAAATAACTATACCAACCCTTTCCCCACCATCAAAACTCCACTAACTACCATTAGCGCAATTACATATTGTCGAAAGCGATTGTCGCTTACTTTTTTTAGTTGGCGCTTGCCAATTACATTACCTAAAGTAGCCCCTAGGCCAATGGCCATGCCATAAAACCACATTTCGCCTTCTAAGGCGCCTAAAAAAGCATAGGAACTCAATTGGGCAATGCCTGCTAAAAAGGAATTGGCGGTTTTAGTGGCAATCATGCGTTCTTTTACCAAGCCCATATTTAGGTAAAAGGGATTCATAATAGGGCCTGTAGCTCCAAAAAGGGTGGAGGTAAAAGTGACTGTAAAGCCCAAGGGCATAAAGTAAGCAGCTTTCATGGGAAAGGCACTTTTCTTTTTCCCAAATTGAAATTGAAAAACAGTAGAAATCAAAAACAAACCCAAGAGCACTTGCAACCATTGAGCTTGTAGTTTTACAAAAAGAAAACCACCTAACAAAGCACCTGCTATGGCAAAGGGTACATAAAACTTAACGATGTGCCAATCAATGTGTTTCCAAAATAAAATTAACCGACTTGGTCGTCCAATCATATTGCCCAAGTTTACCACCGGTGCAACATGTGCAGGGGAGAGGTAAAAACCCACCAAAGGAACCATAATAAGTGCCCCACCACCAGCTGCCAAAGTGCTGATGAGGTAGGCCAAAATTCCTGCTAGAAAAAGAATGAAATACGTCATTTGCTGTTTAGCGATGCCAAATGTTCATCGATTTGCCTTTTACGATAGACGACCGTTCTTAAAGCAGAGCTGTATACTTGGGCTATAGCACTTTTAAATGTTCGCCCTGACTTAAGCAAATTTAAAAAGGCATTTTCCTCTTTTAAATCATAAAACACTTTCCCTTGAAAGGATTTATTTACTGGCGGTGGATAATAGAAGGGGGCATGTAAATCCATATAAGGAAGCACTTGTTGAAGCACAAATCCTTTATCCACCGAAACCCATTCGTGTATGTGGGGATACAATTGGTTGTGAATGCCCAAAAAATGTTCTAAAAGTGTGTCTTCTTGGCTAATTACCAATTCCGGATCATTGGTGATTTTTAAAAAAGTGCTTTTGGTTTCTTGAAACGGAAAATAGCTGGAAACAAAATCAAGGTAAGTGTCCAAACTATCACTGTGAAAGCTTTTGTCTAAGTTGTTTAGCAAAGAGTCGTGGGCGTTGAGCATCAAGCCATAATACTTAACCGAGAAAGAAAGTTGAAGGGAGTCATTGGCTAAATCATTGCTGATTTCTTGAAGTAAAGAAACTTTCTTTTCCTCCATCTTTTTGCCTTCTCGCCATTCGTTTAAAAGAAACGAAACGCTAATACCGGCGATGATAATCAAGAATTCAAAAAAGTAAGTCCAAGCGCCCCTGCGCTGATTTCTCGGTCTTCGGTATTTCATCCTCTTTAAGTTTGTAACACGCCTACATTATAGGGCTTTTCAATGGGCGCATGATCAGCCGCTTCAATACCCATAGAAATCCAAGTTCTTGTTTCTAGCGGATCAATTACATTATCTACCCACAATCGGCTTGCCGCATAATAAGGCGAGGTTTGACTGTCGTATTTTTCAGTGATTTCTTTCAGCAATTTGTTTTTGGCTTCTTCAGTAATTTCTTCGCCTCTAGCTTTTAAGGTCGCTACTTGAATTTGCAACAAGGTCTTAGCTGCTGATGCGCCACTCATAACGGCAATGTTTCCAGTTGGCCAAGCTGCAATTAAACGCGGGTCATAGGCTTTTCCACACATGGCATAGTTTCCTGCTCCGTAACTGTTTCCGGTAACAATGGTAAACTTCGGAACCACCGAATTGGCCATGGCATTTACCATTTTGGCTCCATCTTTAATAATGCCACCATGTTCTGATTTAGAGCCTACCATAAAACCAGTTACATCTTGTAAAAACACCAAAGGAATTTTCTTTTGGTTGCAATTCATAATAAAACGTGCAGCCTTATCTGCCGAATCTGAATAAATCACTCCACCAAATTGGGTTTCCCCTTTTTTGGTGCGTACCAGCTTTCGCTGATTGGCAACAATACCAACGGCCCAACCATCAATTCGGGCATAGGCACAAACAATGGTTTTGCCAAAATCAGCCTTGTATTCGGTAAACTCACTATTGTCTACCAAGCATTCAATAATCTCTTTTACATCATATTGCTTGCTACGGTCGTAAGGTATTTTACTGTACAAAGCTTTAGGCTCTGTGGCAGGTTTTACGGCTTTTTTACGGTCGAAACCAGCTTTGTCTTGGGCACCAATTTTATCTACAATATCACGGATGGTAGTCAAGCAATCCTTATCGTTTTTGCTCTTGTAATCGGTAACCCCAGAAATTTCGCAATGAGTAGTTGCTCCACCCAAAGTTTCATTGTCAATATTTTCGCCTATGGCAGCTTTAACTAAATAAGAACCAGCTAAGAAAATAGAACCAGTTTTGTCTACAATAAGCGCTTCGTCACTCATTATGGGCAAGTAGGCACCACCTGCTACACAGCTTCCCATAACCGCGGCTATTTGTGTAATTCCCATGGAAGACATGATGGCGTTATTTCTAAAAATTCGTCCAAAATGCTCCTTGTCGGGAAAAATTTCATCTTGTAAGGGCAAATAAACTCCAGCACTGTCTACCAAGTAAATGATGGGTAACTTATTTTCAATAGAAATTTCTTGCGCTCGTAGGTTCTTTTTTCCAGTAATGGGAAACCAAGCACCAGCTTTTACGGTAGCATCATTAGCCACTACTATGCAAAGCTTTCCTGAAACATAACCTATTTTAATTACTACACCTCCAGAAGGACAACCACCGTGTTCTTCATACATGCCTTCGCCTACAAAAGAGCCAATCTCTATGCTGTTGCTTTTGTCGTCAAGCAAGAAATCAATACGCTCACGAGCCGTCATTTTTCCCTTGCTATGGTGCTTTTCAATTTTGGCTTTTCCGCCTCCTAAATTTACTTGCTCTTGCTTTCGCTTAAGCTCCGAAATCATTAAACGTATGTTATCGTCGTTTTTACTTTCTTCTAAATTTATCTTTTTAGCCATGTTTAAAGGTTTAGCTTCAGTTTTTGTAAATAAGTCACTGTCTCAGGTCCTAAATTAAAGAGAAGATCGAGAATACTCAAATTGGAAATAAAACCATGTTTATCACCAAATACTTGTAGGTATTTCGGAAAGGTAAACACCTGTTTAATGGCTTTGTTTTTAGGGCTGATAATTTTTCTATAATCTGGGTTTGCATCTTCAAATGAAGTGCTGTTGGCAATGGATAATTCAATTTGAAGCAATTCACAAACAGTCTGCTCTAATTGCCTGTTCCAATCCAATAAAAAACGAATGTCTTTTTGATGAAAAAAAGGAGCAAAATCCTCTTCATAAAAATCAAAGAATGGGGAAGCCCGATAAGCAGATTCTAAGGATTTCCAATGCAGCTTTTGCCAGTTTTCAGCATAGCTTAGTTGCACTTCTTCAATAGGGGTATGGTTGCCCCATTTTTTCAAAGGAACCACTAATTTTTGCATGCCATTGGCACCATAAATTTCGCAGCGGTTGCGGTAGCTTTGTTTTACAAAATGCTCTTTACAGGCTAGCTCATAGCCACCGTTTTGAATGGCCAAGGCAAATTGGAAAATACTTGGAAAATAGGCCGTAGGTAGAATCATACTTCACTCACCAAAAGCTTTTCGGCCTCTTTAGCCAGAGTGGTTTTGTTAATGGGAACTACACCTACATTTTCGCAGACTAATCCACCGGCCAAATTAGAAAGTTCAGCGATGAGCCTCAACGGTTGCTTTAAGGCCAAACACAAAGAAGCCACGCTAATAACAGTATCTCCGGCACCAGAAACATCGGTAATGTCTCTGCGGTGAGCGGAAATGTGATGAGCTTCATTAGCATTGTGAATGTAAACGCCTTTTTCAGACAAAGTAATTAAGGTGTTTTTATTGTTTAAATGCTTCTCTAATTGCTCAATAGCACTTTTCAATTCATTTAAATCATTAGCGTCAATTTCTAACTTAAGTCCTTCTTTAAGTTCTTTGAGGTTGGGTTTAAATAAATCTACCTCAAAGTAGTTCATGAAATTTTGCTTCTTCGGGTCTACCGTTGTTGGAATGTTTTTTGACTTGGCTAATTGAACTATCGTTTGAATTACGCTTGGAGTAAGAACACCCTTGTCGTAATCTTCAAAAATGATGGCATCTATTTTTTGGCTATCCATTAAGCTTTTAATGTTTGCCAAAAAAGCTTCTTCTTCTTTTTCACACAGTGGATGAACATCTTCCGCATCTACTCTTAACATTTGTGCATTGTTGCCAATTATGCGTGTTTTTTTGGTTGTTCTTCTTTCTGAAGATTGAACGATCCCGGCTTTTGATTGATGGTTTTTATCTACCAAGCTTAGAAATTCTTGGCCATCTTCATCTTCACCAATCACGGAGCATAAAATGGGATTTGCTCCCAAGGCTTGAATATTTAAGGCCACATTCGCGGCGCCACCCATTCTAGATTCTTTTTTAGATACCGCAACAATCGGTACAGGTGCCTCTGGTGAAATGCGATCAACTTTTCCCCAATAGTAACCATCAACCATAACATCACCAATGATGAGGACTTGTAAGTTGTTAAAGTCAGAAAAAAGCTGATGTAAATTTTCTTTAGAAATCATGGACTAACTTAGTTTTTCAACGGCAGTTTTAATTCGGTTCATGGCTTCGGTAAGTTGCTCCGTAGAAGCCGCATAAGAAATTCGAATGCAATCGGGTGCTCCAAAAGCTTCTCCGGTAACCATGGCTACTTGAGCTTCGTCAAGCAGGTACATACATAAGTCGCTTGAATTTTTTATTGTTTCTCCTTTCGTGGTTTTCTTCCCAAATAAAGCTTTCACATTAGGAAAAGCATAAAAGGCACCTTCAGGAACATTCACTTGAAAGCCTTCAATTTGCTTAAGCTTTTCAAGCACCATATCTCTTCTCATTTTAAAGGCATCGCGCATTTCATAAGTCACTGAAGGATCAGCTTCTAAGGCAGCAATAGCCGCTTTTTGTGTAATGCTGCATGTTCCGCTGGTAAATTGCCCTTGAATTTTGTTGCAGGCTTTGGCAATCCATTCTGGGGCTCCAATGTAGCCTAAACGCCAACCAGTCATGGCAAATCCCTTAGAAACGCCATTTATGGTAATCACTTGATGGTATACTTCATCAAACTGAGCAAGACTTTCATGTTTGCCAACAAAGTTGATGTGCTCATAAATTTCATCTGAAATGACATAGAAATCAGATTTTTGGCTCACCACTTGTGCAATCTTGGCCAATTCTTCTTTGCTGTATATACTTCCAGAAGGGTTACAGGGGCTGCTAAAAATCATCATGCGACTTTTGGAAGTCATAGCAGCTTGCAATTGTTCCGCTGTTATTTTAAAGTCTTTTTCTATACTTGATTCTACAAATACAGGAATGCCTTCGGCCATTTTTACAATTTCTACATAGCTCACCCAATATGGTGAAAGTAAAATCACTTCATCTCCAGGATTGACAAGGCTTAAAACTACATTGGCAATAGACTGCTTGGCTCCGGTAGATGCTACAATTTGGTTGGCTGAGTAATCCAAACCATTGTCACGTTTAAATTTCTTGGAAATGGCTTCTCGAAGTTCTTGATAGCCTGGAACGGGCGTGTATTGCGTAAAATTTTCGTCAATGGCTTTTTTGGCTGCTTCTTTTATAAAATCAGGAGTGTGAAAGTCAGGTTCACCCAAACTTAAACTGATAATGTCTTTTCCTTCAGCTTTTAACTCTCTGCTTCTCTGAGCCATAGCAATGGTAGCAGATTCAGATAAATTGGCTATCCTTTGAGATACGTGTTGCATATTGAATAAATTAAGATTCTTTTTTCTTGCTAAACAAGAATGCAAGTCCAAAGCTAAGTGTTTCAGGGTTGAAGTTAGCTCTTAACTCTTCATTTTCCAATTCATTATTTTCAAATTCATAAATATATCTCTTTAATCCAATTTGCGCATAATTGATATTTAGTATCCATCTTTCATTTAAAAAATAAAAAATACCTGGTCTGATCATAAATGAGGTGGATCTTACGTCTGCTGATTGCGGTTCTACCCTGCCATTTACACGAAGAAGATTAAATTTTTCATTATAATTTCCTCTGCCTAAAGAAAAATCCACACTAATATTGGTTTTAAGCTTAGATGAAAGGGCTTTTTGAAAAGCTGTGTAGAGATAATAGTTTACAACTTTTTCCTCATAAAAGTAGCGGTAAGAAAGACTTGGGTCAACATAACTTAAGCCCGATACATCTGTGTTATTGTAACCTAGACCGAAGCCAATCACAAAATTTTTATTAGTGTAAAAGCCAACTCTACAATTGATTAACAATTGTTTATTGGCTTCATTTTCTTGAGGATTATATTGCTCATCTGTACTTATGTAACTAAAATTACCTTGCATTAATACATCACCTTTCGTTGTTTGAGCAGTTGTAACTCCATGAGTTGAAACGATTACAAATACAAAAAAAGCCAGTTTCGAAATTTTCATTTGATTTGATTTTAGGTTGGCAAAACTAATAATTTGAAAAAGGAAGAAAATGCTTTTTATGAATCACTAAATTTGGCTTAAAAATAAAACATGGAAGTAGCACTTGAAATTCTTAAATATGTTTTACCAGCAGCCATTGTGTTTGTTGGGGTGTATTTTATTATGCAGAATTTTATGGAGAATGAGCAAAAGAAGTTGGAAATGCGTTATCGCACCGATAATTTGAAGTTGGTAACTCCGGTTAGACTGCAAGCATATGAGCGTGTCATTTTATATTTAGAGCGTATTAACCTAAGCAATTTGGTTATGCGAACTTATCAGAATGGCATGTCAGCAAGAGAATTACAAGGAAAAATGCTAACGGCCATTCGATCAGAATATGAACACAATATGGCGCAACAGCTTTACATTTCTTCAAAAGTTTGGCATATGGTAAAATCATCCAAAGAGGAAACTATAAAAGTGATTAACTCTTGTTCCGAACAACTAAACGATGAAGCAAGTGGTGTAGAATTGAGCCAGTTTATTCTAGAATTAGTAGGTAAAACAGATAAATTGCCGACTGAAGTAGCTATTGAAGGGCTGAAGCGGGAAATTAATTATGCTTTCTAAAAATTTAGATAAAAGACATCAAGAGAAGTATCTACATCAAGAGAGTTCTTGGATTTCGAAATGGCAAGATTACATTGGAGAGTTTGTTTATGGTGGTATTGATGGCAGTGTAACCACCTTTGCCGTGGTCGCCGGCTCAGCAGGGGCAAATTTAGATTCTTCTGTGGTTATTATTTTGGGCTTTGCCAACTTAATCGCAGATGGATTTGCCATGTCAGTCGGAAGTTATTTGTCTAATAAATCTGAAAAAGAAAACTACGAGAAACATCAACGAATTGAATATTGGGAAGTAGACAACTTACCTGAAAAAGAGAAGGAAGAGATTCGAGAAATTTATGAAGCAAAAGGCTTTGAAGGGGAGTTGCTAGAGCAAGTTGTTGAGGTGATTACCGCCGATAAAGATCGCTGGGTAGAAGTGATGATGAAAGAGGAATTGAACATGACTCAAGCTGACAAATCGCCTTTTGCTATGGGCGCCATGACCTTTTTCGCTTTTGTTTTGGTAGGATTGATTCCTTTAAGTGTTTATGTCTGGGATTATACGCAAGAGAAAGGAATAACGCACACATTTGAAATTAGTATTGCCCTAACTTCTTTGGCTTTTATCGGCATAGGTTGGATAAAATCATATGTAGCTCAGACCTCAAGAATTCGTTCCATTGTTGAAACTTTATTTTTGGGTGCAGCTGCAGCTACGTTATCCTATTTTGTTGGTAGCTTTTTGGAGCAGATGATTAATTAATCGGCTTTATAAACTCAATTATTTCCAAGTTACTTTAGATTGAATAGCACTTTGTCGGCTTTTAATAGGAATTTCCAAATTCGCTTTTTTAACTCCCAATTGAAGGAAGCCCATGCAAACATCTTTTTCTCCTAGTTCAAGAAAGCTTTTAAATTCTTCAGTAAACACCATTTTGGGTGTAGCCCAATAGCCAGCGATGTTTAAAGAATCCATAGCCAAAAGCATATTTTGTACGGCACAAGCTACGGCATACTCTTCCTCTTGAACAGGAATTCGTTCTTCTTCATCTCTTTTTACTGAGATTGTTATGATGTGAGAAAGGGAGTCTGCTCTATCTTCTAGCTTTTGAATCAAAGCTGGGTTTTGGTTTTCTGCTGTGTTCTTTGTTTTGTAAATGCGAATTAATTCTTGAAAGAGCTCTTTTTTAGCTTCTCCACTAAAAACAGTAAATCGCCAAGGTTCTGTTCGTTTGTGATTTGGTGCATAATTAGCCAATTCTAATAATTTCCAAATGTCTTCTTCGGCTATGGTTTTACTGCTATCCATTTGAGCAGGGTAGAGGCTTTGTCTGCTTTTAATTAGCTCACTAATTTCTTTGTATGTCATTCAAATATGATTAAATAATCCTTTACTAGTTTTTGATACGCTTTCGTGTATTGATTTCTCGCCAATTCAATGGTTAATTCGTTTTCTTTTACTTTTTGTGAAGTACTTCCAAAGGATAACAAAATTCGCTTTATTTCGTTTTTTGGGTTTCCCCGAACTCTTAAGATTTCATAAAGAAATAGCTCATTTTGTTTGGCAAGCTCAATGATTCGATCTTCTTCCCAAATTGGAACCACCAAATTAAAACGACCTAGTTTGCTTAGCATTTTGTTTACACCTTCAAATAAGTTTTCGAAAGGAAGGCTTTCATTTTGTCGGGCTCTTTGTCTTGAGGTTTCACTTTGTTTAGCATTAAAAAAAGGAGGATTGCAGACAATTAAGTCAAATGTTTGAGTTTCCAATTTCCAAAAGCTCTGAAAATCTATGTTTTCAATCTTCAATTGACTTTTCCAAGGGCTATTTCGAAAATTTTCGTCAGCTTGTTTTGCTGCATTTTTATCAATTTCTAATGCTAATATTAAAGCACTTGTCTTTTGTGCGAGCATCAAACTAATTAATCCTGTACCACAACCAATATCTAGTATGTTTTGGGCTTTATTTGTTTGCGTCCAAGCACCAAGTAAAACACCATCAGTGCCTACTTTCATGGCACATTGATCCTGATAAATTTCAAATTGTTTAAATCGAAATGGTTTTCGATTAGCCTTCAAGGTATAAGTCTATTAAGCCTTCAGTAGCTTCTACTTTAAGTAGCTTTTTGCTCCTATCCAATTCAATAATAGTGTCATCTGAAATGGGAATGAGAATTTCTTTATCCTCGTATTTGATAGATAATAAATTAGAAGTAGAATATTCTAAAACTTTATCTACTATGCCAATTTTACCTTTGTGAATGTCTTCTACTTCAAAACCGGTAATTTCATGAAAATAGAATTGATTTCCTTTCAATTCAGGAAGCTCAGTTAGTGGAAGAAAAAGAGATTTGCCAACTAAGTTTTTTGCGTCTTCTTGAAAATTAACCCCTTCTAATTTTATTCTCAAATTCCCATTATTGATAAGTTGAGCTTGTTCTGGAAAGAAGGGGACAAGTTCATCATCTTTAGCATGTATTTGTACCCAAATAGATGACATTTGGGTATACGAAGAAGGGGAGTCAACGTCTAGTTTAAACGCTAACTCCCCTTTGGTTCCAATTGCTTTCGCAATATATCCTAGGTAAAAGCACTCATCAATTTTCATTGATTGAATGAATTAACCTTCTTTTTTATCTTCTTCTTTGCTGTCTTCAGTAGCTGCTTCTTTTACTTCTTCAACTGCTGCTTCAACATTTTCTTTCACTTCTTCAGCTACTTCAGTTGCGGCTTCAACTGCACCTTCAACAGCTTCTTCTACCGCTTCAGTAGCTTCACCTGCTAATTCAGAAACTTTAGCTGCAATAGCGTCTGCTTTTTTCTTATTGACTTCTTTTTCAGCTTCAAGACGTTTTTGTTCTTCAGCTTCTTTATCAGTAGTCAATTTGTCTTTCTTAGACTGAATTTTGTCTTCTTTGGCATTTTGCCAATCTTCAAATCGCTTGTCAGCCTCTTCTTGAGAAAAAGCACCTTTAGTAACACCACGGTCTAAGTGGCTTTTGTAAAGAACACCCTTGTAAGAAAGTAAAGCTCTAGTAGTGTCAGTTGGCTGAGCACCACTTTTAACCCAATACAATGCTCTATCGAAATCGATATCAATAGTTGCTGGGTTAGTGTTAGGATTATACGTACCTAATTTTTCAATAAACTTCCCATCTCGTGGGGCACGACTGTCAGCGATTACTACATGGAAGTAAGCATATTTCTTCTTACCATGTCTTTGTAATCTAATCTTTGTAGGCATAATAAATAATTAAAAATTTGAGCGGGCAAAGGTAATTCCTTTTTTTCAATATTCAAACCTCTCTAAGTTCTTTGTTGGACGATTGTTACACTAGCCATTTTAGTTTATGATATCGTAATAATCTCTTCTTCGATTTAGCTTAAGATCTTGAAGTACAGGTGATTTTACGTTTAAAGTCACCATATAGCTTTGGCGAGGTCCATAAGGAACCCAATTAATGGCTAGTTGCCAACAGTGCAAATCTCGGTTTATAGTAAGTGAAGTGTATGTAAAATCTTGCTGTTCAAAATCCCAACCAGAGTTAAATCCAATTTTCCAGTTTTCAGTTAGTGAAAGGTCGCCACTAAAATTTAAAGTTTGGGTTATCGTTTCTTCATAATAGGGTTTGCTATATCTAATGTTATAGTTCATACTTAACGACCAAGGAATATTGAAATCGACATATTGTTCAGGATTGGCATTGATATGCTCTAATTCTTCTTCAGTGCCGTATTTACTCTTTTTGTCTTCGTTCTTCTTATTGTTCCCTTGTAAACGGAAGCTTAAAGCGACTGATCCACTAGTAAGTCTTAATAGTTTTCCAGTTTGCGATGACCAAGTATCATTAACTCTTCGGCTTAAGCCATTTGAGGTGTCAATGCCATAAGGGTCAAAACTACCGTTAAATTGAAAAGCCATATACTGACCAATTCGAGTTCTTCCGTTCATGGCTATAGGAGCCCAATTTAAAGAGTCTGCATTAAAATCATAGTTTGTGCTAAATCCTAAGTTTTCAAAAATGGTCACTTTTTTAATCCCTGAGCTATCATTTTTAGACTTGACTTTCATTTCTAAGTTATTCAATAAACTAAAACCGGCACGACCGCTTCTTTGCCTTTCTGGAGAACCATAAACCGTCCCATTAAAAATGTTATAGTATTGTTGAACTCCATTAGCATCTTGATAACTTCTTCTTCCAGTAACAACCGAAGGCTGGTAATTAAAAGAAACTTGAGGAGTCATGACATGTCGAATGGCATTGATAGGGCCTTTTTTAAACTGGTACATGCCATAAATCTTGGTAGTTAGGGCGGTATTGAAATTGATACTAGCTCCTCGTTCAAAACCACTTACGGTATCCATGGTTACTCGATTTAGCTCGTCATCATATGACCTTCTGTAAGTTTCAAACGCCCATACTTCCGAAAAGTTAACCGAAGGGTTTAGATTCATGTATTTAAGGAGTTTAAAAGAAGTGCTTACCGGAACACTGTGTCTAATCCCATGTCTAAAATCCTGACTTAGTTTATTAACTTGATCTAGAGCCAATAAGGTGTCATTTGTTGAAAGCTGATTCGTCGCTGTACCAGAATAGTTTATTCCAAAATTTCGGTAGGCACTTCGCCACCATTCAGTGCCAATCTTACTGTATTTTTTAAAAGGATATAATCTAGAAACATTGAATGCCGCATCTGGTAAAGTTAAATTGAAGGCACCAGTTTGTGTATTTTGGTTATGCCTCGCACTTAAGGTTAAGTTGTAAGGCTTTGTAGGAAAAGAGTTATTGTAGCTAATTGAAGATTGGAAGGTATTGGTTAAATAATCTTGCGTAAAGCTATTGAGGTTGTTAATAAAGTTGTTCCTACTTCCAATATTTACATTGGCTGAAAATCGTCCACCAGGTCTTGCTTTTGTATCTTGATTATGATTCCATCGAATAAAAAACTCATTACTTTCCACGTAATCTGGAAATTCTTTGTACCCATTTAAAAGTTTAGCATAACTTAAGTTTACATTGCCATTATAGCCATATCTCTTCTTATATCTGGAATTTACTTTTGCGCCCCAACTTCCTAAAGAGTAAATGTCGGCAGTAAAACTTGCATCCATATTGTCACTGATTCCCCAATAAAATCCTCCATCTCTTAAAAAGAATCCATAAGCTCTTGAGTCTCCATAAGTTGGTATAATTATCCCTGATGAACGACCTTTTTTGTTTGGGAAAAATCCAAAAGGTAAGCCAAGCGGAGTTGGAACATCGCCAATTTTTAATACAGTTGGACCAGTCACAATTTTGTCTTTCGGAATTACTTTAAGTTTTGAAGTGGCCAAAGAATAATGCGGGTGATCAAGATTACAAGTCGTGTAATAACCATTCCGAATATACATGACATCTTCGCCCGTTTTCTTCACCTCGTTACCCTTAATATATCCATCTCCCTCTTGGGTTTTTACCTCGCTAATTTTTCCTTTCTCAGTGTCAAAATTATAGGTCATTTTACCTGCTTGATACTCTTGAGCTCCTTCTTTAAAAACGGGTAAGCCTGCCAACTCTCCTGTACTGTCGGGCAGTCCATTGGCTACTACCGTGTTGTTTCTGAGATCTACTTCAATATAGGCGGCATTTAATTGAATGTCTTCATAGTTAACTTGAGCATTTCCGTACAAATACACTTTTTCAATACTTAAGTCGAAACGCATAGAATCTTCTGCCTGATAGTCTACTTTAGAGGTAATGGCGTCTTTAGAAATTGTGGTATCAACTTTGCTTTCGGTGCTGTCATTAACCACTAAAGAATCGGTAATTACACTGCTGGAGTCTATGGGTTTAAAACTGGCGCTATCTATGGTAACAGATGACTCATTCCAATCAGTTTTGCCTTGGGCTAAAAGAAGAGAATTGCCGATTATAGTTATTAACATCGACAGGATGAAAACCCGTGAAATAAAAGACATTGGCAGCGACCTTATAATGCTATTTTTGTGTAAAACACCATTCTTGGAATCGAACGCAAAGCTAACTATAAAATTTTGTTATACTGAATTGAAAAAAATGAAACTCTTCTCTTTTGTTCTGCTGTTGTTCTTGGTGTTTCAGGCAAGCGTTAATATTCAGGCTCAAACTCAAGAAGAATTTTTTGGAAGTCTTAACAAAGTGGTAATTGATGCTGGTCATGGTGGAAAAGATTACGGATGTTTAGGGGCCAATAGTCATGAAAAAGATATTGCTCTTGCAATTGCCTTAAAGTTAGGTGCCTATTTAGAAGAGAAGTTTGAAAATCTGGAAGTAATTTATACTCGGAAAACTGATGTTTTTTTAGAGTTGGATGAGCGAGCGAAGATTGCAAATCAAAATCAGGCAGATTTATTTATTTGTATTCATGCAAACGCGGCTAGTCCTTCTGCTTTTGGTACAGAGACATTTGTAATGGGTAATGCCAAAACCGAAATAAACTTGAAGGCAGCTCAACGTGAAAATGCAGCGATTCTTTTGGAGGATAACTACGAAGAACGCTATGAAAATTTTGATCCCAATTCTCCCGAGTCATACATAGCAATGACCATAATGCAAAGTGCTTTTCAGGGACAAAGTATCCACTTTGCTGAATTGGTTCAACAGCAATTTAGAGAAAGGGTAGGGCGAAAAGATAGGGGTGTAAAAATGGCCCCTTTTTGGGTTTTACATCAAACAACAATGCCTTCTGTATTAATTGAAACAGGATTTCTAACACATGCCTCAGAAGAAAAGTTTTTAATGTCTGAAGTGGGACAAGACTATATGGCCTCTGCAATATTTCGGGCTTTTAGACAGTATAAGGAAGAAATAGAGGCAAAATCAAAAGTATTGGTTAATGATGACGAAAAGCCATCTGATGAAGAGCTAAACAAAGAAGAAAACTCCTCCAAGCCAAAAGTTTCTAGAAAAAATAGAGATGTTAAAAAAGAAGGATTGGTGTTTAAAGTACAATTGGCAACTACCACTAATAAAATAGACCCTGAACCTTCAAACTTTAAAGGACTGCAAGGTGTTAGTTATTATGAAGCAGGAGGTCTATATCGATATACTTACGGTGAAGAATCTTCTTGGACTGAAGCATCCAAGTTGCAAGATCAAGCAAGGGAACATGGGTTTAATGATGCGTTTATCATTGCATTTTACGAAGGCAAAAGAATTGCTGTTGGTGAAGCGGTTAAACTTCTAAAGGGTGAGAATTAATTAATTTAGCGTCGATGAAAATTCGGAAAGAAGTAAAAATAGGATTGCTCGTTGTTATTACGATTGGTTTGGGAATTTGGGGAGCTCAATACTTGAAAGGAACTAATCTTTTTGATCAGAATCGACATTTTTATGCAGTATATGAAAACGTCGATGGTTTGACTAAGTCAAATCCGGTTATCATCAATGGGTTTAAAGTAGGCCAAGTAGAGTCAATTAATTTTATGCCTGATAACTCCGGGCGTTTAATGGTTCATTTCTCAGTTGCCGAAAAGGAATTTAATCTGCCAAAAGACACCAAAGCTAAAATCATTAGTTCTGATATTTTAGGATCAAAATCAGTTGATTTACAATTGGGGCGTTCAACAGAACTACTTAAAAATTTAGATACCTTAGACTCAGAAATTGAAGCATCATTAACTGAAGCCGTTAACCAACAAATAGCCCCCTTAAAGCGTAAGGCTGAAGACCTCATAAAGACAGTTGATTCAGCCATCATAGTTGTTCAATCTATTTTCAACAAAAAGGCTCGTGGAGATATTGGAGCTTCGTTTACGAGTATAAAAAATTCATTAGAAGCTTTTGAGCAAACCATGTATAGGGTAGATGGATTGGTGGAACAGGAAAGAGAGCATATTGCGGCAATATTTCAAAATGTAGAATCCATTACCAAAAATTTAGCGCAAAATAACGAGCGCTTTTCGCAAACCTTAGACAATGTTGAAGCGATTACCGATTCACTAGCAGGAGCTAATTTGAAACAAACAGTTAATAATGCATCTATTGCCATGCAGGAAGTAGCAGAAGTGATGCAAAAAATTAATTCCGGTCAAGGGTCAATTGGACAATTACTTAATAACGATACCTTGTATACCAATCTTGAAGCAGCCGCTGATGATTTAGATAAGTTATTATTGGATATGCGATTGAACCCAGAACGATACGTTCATTTTTCAATTTTTGGACGAAAAAAGAAAGAAGCAAAAGAGCTTGAAAAGAGCACTACGAAATAAATAACACGCTTATGGGAATAGCAAATGTTGTATTCTTAATTGCTCTAGCAGGAGCGGTTTATTGGTTCTCAAAAAATATTAGAACCATAACAAGAAATATCAATCTTGGGAAGGATGTAGATCGAAAAGATCGCATGTCTGAACGTTGGAAAAAAATGGCAATGATTGCCTTGGGTCAGTCAAAAATGGTAAACAAGCCAGTATCCGGTTTACTGCATATTATTGTGTATGCTGGCTTTGTGATCATCAATATTGAGGTCATAGAAATATTAATAGATGGAGTATTTGGAACACATCGTGTATTAGCAAATCCTCTCGGTAGTTTTTATGATTTTCTAATTGCATCATTTGAAGTGCTAGCTTTACTAGTTTTACTTGCTTGTGTTATTTTCTTAATTCGAAGGAATGTTTTACACATCAAACGCTTTGGATTTAGAGAAATGATTGGCTGGCCAAAGACAGATGCAAATGTGATTTTAATTGTTGAGGTGCTTTTAATGTTTGCCTTTTTAACGATGAATGGTGCAGATTACCTTTTGCAGCAAAGAGGAGCAGAGCATTATATTCAAGCAGGCGCATTCCCCATTAGTGGATTCTTAGCCAATTTTTTAGATGGTTTTTCAACCAGTAGTCTCATTTTATTGGAAAGAGGCATGTGGTGGTTTCACATCATCGGTATTTTATTATTTCTTAACTACCTTCCCTATTCAAAACATTTCCATATTATTCTTGCATTTCCTAATGTTTTCTTCTCAAAACTTGACCCCAAAGGAAAGTTTACAAACATGGAAGCCGTTACAAAAGAAGTAAAGATGATGTTCGATCCTGAAGCAGATCCATATGCTGCACCTGCAGAAGCAGAAGGTCCGGTAGAGCGCTTTGGTGCTAAAGATGTAACTGATTTAACTTGGAAGCAATTAATGGATGCATACTCTTGTACAGAGTGTGGTAGATGTACACAACAATGTCCTGCAGCTCAAACTGGAAAGCTACTTTCTCCAAGAAAAATCATGATGGACACAAGAGACAGATTGGAAGAGGTGGGAAAGAATATAGATAAACATGGAAAAGACCATCAAGATGGCAAATCTCTTTTAGGAGACTATATTCAAGAAGAAGAGCTATGGGCTTGTACAACTTGTAATGCCTGCGTAGAAGCTTGCCCAGTAACTATTGATCCGCTATCTATTATTATGGATATGAGACGGTCTTTAATAATGGAGGATTCTAAAGCTCCACAAGAATTAACAGCCATGCTTACGAATATGGAAAATAATGGTGCACCTTGGCAATTTGCTCCAACGGATAGAGCAAATTGGGTGCAAGAAAGTTAAATCATGAAGAAAACACTAAGAGAAATAGAAGTAGACGGGGAAAAAATAAGTCCTGTCTTACCTGAAGATGTTAAGAATTATTTGATTGACATTGATGGTACTATTTGCGATGATATTCCTAATGAAGAACCCGAGCGAATGGTTACTGCTAAGCATTACCCTGATGCTTTAGAAACCATAAACAAGTGGTATGATGAAGGTCATATCATTACTTATTTTACGTCTAGAACTGAAGAACACCGGGAAGTAACAGAAACTTGGTTAAATAAATTTGGCTTTAAGTTTCATGGTTTATTAATGGGAAAGCCTCGCGGTGGTAACTATCATTGGATAGATAATCATATGGTTAGGGCAACAAGGTATAAAGGGAAATTTACAGATATGGTAGACAAAGAAGTTACCATTCAAGTTTTTGAAAAATAGAATACGATGAGCAATAATGAATTGAATGTAAATACAATGGCTGATTTGACTGCTAAAGGCGAAACAGCGGAGGTTTTATTTTGGGTAGGTTGTGCAGGAAGTTTTGATGATCGTGCCAAGAAAATTACACGTTCATTTGTTAAGATTCTAAATGAAGTAGGAACTAAGTTTGCTATTTTAGGCACGGAAGAAAGCTGCACAGGAGATCCAGCTAAAAGAGCTGGGAACGAGTTCTTGTTTCAAATGCAAGCCATGACAAACATTCAGGTATTGAATGGATATGAAGTTAAGAAGATTGTAACAACTTGTCCGCATTGCTTTAATACTTTAAAAAACGAATACCCGGGTTTAGGTGGTGATTATGAAGTCATGCATCATTCACAGTTTTTACAATCATTACTAAATGAAGGAAAATTAAAAATCGAGGGTGGAAGTTTTAAGGGAAAAAAGATCAGTTTTCACGACCCTTGCTATTTAGGACGAGCCAATGATGAGTATGAGGCTCCTAGAAAGCTAATTGAAGAATTAGATGTTGAATTGGTAGAATTGAAACGTTGCAAATCAAAGGGACTTTGTTGTGGTGCAGGTGGTGCTCAAATGTTTAAAGAAGCTGAAAAAGGTACCCATGAGGTAAATATCGAAAGAATGGAAGATGTTGAAGAGGCGAAACCAGATATCGTTGCTGTTGGCTGTCCATTCTGCATGACCATGATGACCGACGGAGTGAAGACAAAAGAGAAAGAGGATTCAATCAAAGTATACGACTTGGCAGAATTGATTGCCGAAGGCAAAGGACTTTAAATATTGATTTTGGCTATGGATTCATGGATTTGATTTACTTCCATTAAGGCCGCCGAACCATACCATTGTTTTAGCTCCATTTTTAAACTTCCATACTTTATTGCAGGGTCCGTTTCTGTAAGCTGTTTTGCTTCATCAATGGTAGATACATTAAAAACATATATTCCCCGTAAACTATCATTTCCAAAAAACGGACCTGCTAGAACTAATTTACCTTCTTCTGCAAGTTTTCCGATATTATCTAAATGCGCTCGCTGAAGTTCAGTTGCATGAATAGAATCTGTTGGCTGGTTGGGGCCTCTCTTTAAAAATGCAATGACATACGCTTTCATGCCATATTGGTCTGCACCATATTTTGCTGCTTTTAGAGAATCAAAAGTGATAGCCTCTTGATTAGCCGTTGAATTTTCTAAATTTCTTTCTTCACTTTGCTTAGTTTGACATGCAACTAAGGCTATTAACAGAATAGGTATAAGTAAGTAACGCATTATAATTTTTTAGCAATATAGAGAACTTTTCGCATTCTATATGTTTCTTAATTTTGAGAAAACCTTTATCATGAATTATAAACAATTAGCCAATCATAGTAGAGTATGGATTTATCAAAGTTCTAGAGCTTTGACTAATGAAGAAGTAGATGAGATAAAATCATACGGCAATCGATTTATAGCTAATTGGGCTGCTCATGGCAAAGAATTACACGCTGCTTTTGAAGTATTTTACAACCGATTCATTGTATTATTTGCTGATGAAAGTCAAGTAAAAGCCTCAGGTTGTTCAATCGATGCATCGGTGCATTTTATTAAAGATATTCAGAATGCTTATCAACTCGATTTATTTGACCGATTAAATATTGCCTATAAAACATCAAAAAGTATAGATACGCTTCGTATGCATGATTTTCAAGAAGCTTTGTCGAAAGGTCAGCTAACAGAGAATACCATTGTTTTTAATAATTTGGTTGAAACCAAGGAGGCATTTGATTCAGCTTGGGAAGTTCCGGTTAAGGATAGTTGGCATTCAAAAATGTTGGCTTGATTTAAATCCAACCCATCAGCCAATAGTAAGTAATTGCCGTATATTCTCTAAGCACCTTAATTTCATATTGCAGGTAACTCCAAACATTATACCTGAGGGCTAAATTTTTTAAAGTCTCATCATGCTCTCCTGTTTTTCGTTTCAATTCTTCTTCTTCAGGCGGGTTCTCAAAGGTGGGGTAACTGCCAATTCGTTCAAATCCAACTTTCTCAAAGCTTTTAATGGCTCGATACAAATGCTCAGGGGAACTCACAATTAAAATTGGTTCATGTGAATCAATAAGCTGAGCTATTTCAATCGCTTGTGTTCTTGTATTTATGCCTTTTGATGCAAATACAATCCGTTGTGCTTCAATGTTTTTTCTAATTAATTCACTAGCCATAAGTTGCAATTGAAGAAGACTATCATCACCTTGGTTTTTTGGAAGGGCTATAAACACTTTGGCATTTGGGTTTTCAGTTGCAGCTTTACTGCCATAGTAAGTTCTAATTAAACCTTCAGGAGAAGGCATTCCATCTGCTCCCATAATTACAATAGCTTTGGCGGGAATATTTAGCTTTTGCTTAGAAAGCGATAATTGATGATAAGCGAAATAAGGTAAATCTGTAAAGGCTAAAATGAGCATTAAAAGGCTCAAAATGCCAATTGACTTGAGTATGGTATTTAGAAAAGATGTAAGTGTTTTACGATTTAAGAGCTTCATATGAGCAATGAAAGTACCACAAAAAATGAAAGTAAAAAATTATCGATTCTCTTCTCGTTTAAAGTCACCTCTTTTCCATGCTTCAATAAATTTAGCCCATGCAATTGGATTCAATAAGTTGCTCAAATTATTCATTCTGGATTGACCAGCATAGTACAGTTGATTGCTTCTTTGTTGCATCTGCCATTTAAAGTTCATACTACCATTCATAGGCATGGCTTCAGCTTTGGCTTCTAGCAATTCGGGGGATAAATTTTTTCGAGCAATTTCTAAGTCGTCATCAGGTATATTCAAATTTAAAAAGGCCTCTTTAAACTGTTCGGGAGTTGGCCACGGGAATATATTAACCGTTTCTAAGGCTATGGTATCTCTATACATACTATGAATCAATGAATAGCGGTTCCCACTTAAAGTGTCAGGTACATAAAATTCGGTGGTTTTATAACCTAAAGAGGAAAACTCTAAAGTGTCTCCTTTTTGGGCGACAAAAGAAAAGTAGCCATAGAAATCGGTAGTTGTTCCACGATTGGTATTCTTAATCATAACCGTTGCAAATGGAACTGGCATTAAACTATCTACACTAACCGCTACACCTGAAAATTGAATTAAATCATCATCACTTTTAGTGTCATTTTCTTGTGCCGTAGAAGTTAAAAAACTTAGCAACAGAAATGGTATAAGCAACAGAATCCTCATGACTCAAATTTAGTTGATTCTAAATAAACTAAATCCAAAAGCTTGTTAACGAATAAAGTCCGCTTCATAAGTTGAGAGATTCCCAACACCATCTTTTATACTCAGTTTAAAATGGTGCTTACCACTAGAAATGCTCTCATCAAAGTAATGATAAAGCATATTTCGTTTAGCGTCGTATTCCATAAGAATCCATTTTCCATCGACTTCGGCTCGATATGAATCAATGCCTGATAAATTGTCGGTAATTTTTATGCTAATAGACCATTTTGACTTCATATTAGCTCCTGAATAGATATTTATGGGAGTTATTTTGGGTTTAACACTATCAATGGCAACCGCATAACCTCCAAAGCTTCTAGTTTTAACAGAGATATTGTCGTTATTCCACTTTCCGCCTTCCGCATAAAAAGAGCGACCATCAGTAGTGCTAACAATTAAAGCCTTCTCGCGCAACTTTGGACTCAAGTCCGACATTTTAATTGAAACATTCATATAAGAATGAAGAGGGGTATAATGATTGTGCAACCAGTAAATTGGACTTACCGTTTTAGCATGTTGAGCATCTTTGCGATATTGAAAATAAATATCTTCATACAAAAGCCTTGCAGGAATATCTACAAGAATTTCATCTTTTAAAAAAGTATTTCTTTCATTGTGGGCAAAATATTGAACTTTTGGAGGATTGATGCTTGGAATTTGCTCGCTATTTAAATCTGGTCTTACCTCAATTGCAAATGTTAGACTGGAAGTATTCTGTTCAAAGTCGCTAATTTCATAAGTAAGTTGATGTTCACCAAGATACTTAAAATTCACTTTACCCTGTTCAATAAGTTTTGGATAGCAATTTAATCGGTTCCCATCCAACACAAAATTCCGTTGAACTCTCCTTCGATTTCGAATATAAGTTTCATAATCAATGTAAGCATTGATGTATCTGCCTTCATGAAAAGCAAAATCATTCATTTGCTTTTCAAAGATTATTTCATCATCAAGTTTTAATTTTAAATTATGTATACCGTATTTGTTTGATGTACCATTCATTCTGTCCACGGTTTCAATACCAAAGCCGAAGTGCCCATGGAGCAGTATCTTTGGGCTATTGACTAATTTGTAGTTTCCATTGGCACCATAAGCTTTAAATCGTTTAGGGCCAGTTCCTCCATTAATTGTAGAAGTATCATTTAAAGGGTAAATAGTTACGGCATAAATATCTGGTGCTAAATTGTCTTGGATGTCAAATCCAAAAAAAAGTGGATTTATCGGGTGTTCTGTTTTTGTATCTCTAATTTCAAAATGTAAATGAGGACCACCAGAACCTCCGGTATTTCCCGAGTAGGCAATCAATTCTCCTTTTTTTACTTGAATTTGGTGGGGAGGAGGGAATAGTTGAATCCCGAAACGTTCTCTACGATATTGCTCAGCTTTAACAATACTTTCAATTCTATCACTATACTTTTTTAAGTGACCATAAACTGAGGTATAGCCATTGGGGTGTGTAATGTATATGGCCTTGCCATAACCATAAGGAGAAACTTTAATTCGACTAACATAGCCATCAGCAATGGCTACTACTTTCTTCCCTTCAACTCCTTCTGTTTTTATATCTAAGCCAGCATGAAAGTGGTTTGAACGTAGCTCTCCAAAGTTTCCAGATAAGAACAATGGAATATCTAAGGGCGATCTAAAATAGTTTTGAGGATATTCCTGACTAGAAAGTTTTTCTGGAGTTAAATAAATCAGAAGAAAAAGGGAGAAAAAAATACAACGCATAAAGCTTACAACACAAATCTTAAACCATTTACAAAGTTAGCAGATGTATTTGAGTTTTAAAGCTACCGATTGTCTTTGTAGGCTTGAATTTTTGATTAGATTTGTAATGATACTTTAATTTTAAAATGCAAAATGGGTAGTCTTAAAGAACTAACTGATAATCTTGATGATAAGGTTAGAAAGTTGGTAATTCAAAAGCAAGATTTAAGCATGGAGCTCAATGAATTGAAGAGTCAAATTCAATTGATGCGAACTAAAAATTCTGAATTGGAAGAAAAAGTGGCACAATTGGAAGAACGAAATAAGATTTTACGAATAGCTGGAAGTTCATCTGAAGGGGATAATCGTGAAATTAAGTTGAAGATTAATGAAATTGTACGGGAAGTGGATAAGTGTATCGCCCAATTAAATCAGTAGGTTCTCCGTGAAGGATTTGTCTATAAAAGTTACTATTGCCAATCGTGTGTATCCTCTTACAGTTCAAGAGAATGAGGAAGAAAACATTCGAAAAGCAGTAAAAGAAATAAATGAAATGCTAAGAGACTATGAGCAGAATTATGCGGTTAAAGACAAGCAGGATTTGCTCGCTATGTGTGCTTTGCAGTTCGGAACCAAGAAAGTAGATTTAGAGCAGCATGCAAGTTTGCAAGATGCCGCTTCTGAAGAGAAGCTTAAAGGTTTAGAGAAATTTGTGGATTTACACTTATAAAGTTCTTTACATAAAACATATTCGGTAAAACGAATAAAATTTTGCCCGTGCAAGTTTGTTATGTTTGGTAAACTCAACACTATTTATTTAGTGGGCTTTACTTAATAATATCAAAAACAGGCCTTACTTACTCCCAATTTATTTGGGACGATTCTTTGCAAAAAGGACGTTGGAAGTTTGCGATATTAGGGATGGCCCAAATCCTATTTTTAGGGGTTTACTCAAACCAACAAATTTGTACGGGTTTTTTTATCACTTTAAAACCAAAGAAATGGACATTGTAAGTATAGTTATTGGAGCTGTTTTGGGACTAGTTATCGGTTCCGGAATTCTTTTTTTACTTGTAAAAAAGAAGTTTCAAAAGCAAGCAGACAGTTTGCTTGAAGAAGCGAAGGCGGAAGCTGAAGTCATTAAGAAAGATAAAATATTGCAAGCCAAGGAGAAGTTTCTGCAATTAAAAGAAGAACACGAAAAAACAATTGCCAAGCGTGAGCGAAAAATGTCGGACGCTGAAAATAGAGTAAAAAGTAAAGAGACTTCTTTGAATAAAAAGCTGCAAGAGGTTAATAAAAAAGATAAGGATTTGAAGTCCTTAAAAGGTAACCTAGATCGACAAATTGAAGTAGCGGAAAAAAAGCAAGTTGAATTAGATAAAAACCATAAGAAACAAGTAGAAATGCTAGAAAAGTCAGCTGGTCTTTCAGCTGATGAAGCTAAAAACCAATTGGTTGAGGTATTGAAAGAAGAAGCGAAAACTGAAGCGATGTCTTTAATTAAAGATACCATAGAAGAGGCTAAAATCAATGCGAATAAAGAAGCAAGAAAAGTGGTCATTCAAACTATTCAACGGGTTGCTACTGAGCAAGCCATAGAAAATTCAGTTTCTGTTTTTAACATTGATTCGGATGATATGAAAGGCCGGATAATTGGTCGGGAAGGTAGAAATATTAGAGCCTTAGAAGGTGCTACAGGAGTTGAAATTATAGTAGATGATACACCGGAAGCTATTATACTTTCTTGTTTTGATCCTGTAAGACGAGAAACAGCTAGACTTGCTCTTCACCAACTAGTAACTGATGGAAGAATTCATCCGGCTAGAATTGAGGAGGTGGTTCGTAAAACGAAAAAGCAATTAGAAGATGAAATTATTGATACTGGTAAACGAACTTGTATTGATTTAGGGATTCATGGTTTACATCCTGAATTAATAAGAATGGTAGGAAGAATGAAGTACAGATCTTCTTACGGGCAAAACTTACTGCAGCACTCTAGAGAAGTGGCTAATTTGTGTGCTACTATGGCGGCTGAATTAGGTTTAAATGTAAAAATGGCAAAAAGAGCAGGCTTGTTACATGATATTGGAAAAGTGCCAGATGATGAACCAGAATTACCTCACGCTATTTTGGGTATGAAGCTAGCCGAAAAATATAAAGAAAAGGCTGAGGTGTGCAATGCCATCGGGGCTCACCATGATGAGATTGAGATGAATACGATGATTTCTCCAATTGTTCAGGTTTGTGATGCTGTTTCAGGAGCAAGACCTGGTGCAAGACGAGAAATCGTTGAATCCTACATTAATCGTATTAAGGAATTAGAGAATTTAGGGATGTCTCATGCAGGAGTTGAAAAAGCCTATGCAATTCAAGCCGGTAGAGAACTTCGCGTTATTGTTCAATCTGAAAAAATAAGCGATGTTGAAGCGGATAAGATTTCATTTGATATTGCTCAGAAGATACAATCCGAAATGACGTATCCAGGACAAGTTAAAGTAACTGTAATAAGAGAAAGAAGAGCTGTAAACTACGCTAAGTAGTTTTCTTAGAAAAGGAAAAAAAAGAGGGAAGCAGATATGCTTCCCTTTTTTTATAGTTCCATGCCAATGATCAAAATATCATCTACTTGCTCAAATCCCTTTGACCAATCAGAAATGTATTTATAAAGTATACTTTCAAACTGATCTATGGGCTCACTTTGTAAACTCATAATTAGTTTTCTGAATTTCCCTTTGGTCATTTTCTTATTTCGCTCCCCTCCAAACTGATCGGCATAGCCATCAGAAAATGCAAATAGTCTGCTTCCTTTGGGAATTTCTAGTTCAATTAGAGTAAAAGGTTCCCGTTTGCTAAAAACACCAATAGGTTGTCTGTTAGGGTTTAATGTAATTAGACTTACGCCTTCATATTCAAAAAGGGTATAGTGGTCATCAGGTAATTTCATTTGCGTTATGTCGGGAGGTATAATCCAAAGTGGGTTATTTGCTCCTGACCATTGCAGAAGGTATCTATCATTTAATTTTTGAAGTTTACAAAGACTGATATCCATACCATCTTTGATGATGCTGTTTGAAAATCGGTTTAAACTACTTTCGATTTCATTTGAAGCAAAATCTAGTACTTGATTGGGGGTATCTAAATTTTGGTCTACCAATGCCTTGTGTAGTGTAGAAATACCCAACACAGATACCAAAGCACCCGGGATACCATGACCAGTGCAGTCAGCTGCACCAACCCATACGGTTTTTTCATCTGTGCGATGAAAGAATGAAAAATCGCCACTCAATTCGCTTTTAGGTACTACTAAACAAAATCCATTCGAAAAAAAGTCTCTTACAATACTTCGATGTGGTATAATAGCTTGCTGGATGCGTTTTGCATATAAAATACTATCATTTATTTCTTTGTTTTTTGTTTCAATGACATCGTTCTTCTGTCTTAATTTATTCTGGTTTTCACTCCACACTTTTTGCAACTGATAAATCATAATCCACATTAAAAAGAATGTGATGAAATTTGTAATGTTCCTTAAGGATACAATGTCTAGTGAGCTCAGTTTTACCGATGGTGGCAAAAAGCTGCTAACTTCTTTTGATAGATAAAAAAGGACAAGGGTTAATGCCAATTGGCCAAAAACAATGAATTTATTGTCTTTAAATAATAAAAAGCCAAGCAATGAATTTGATAAGAAAATAAATTCATTTTCAAGTATGCCGCCACTTTGAATAACTAATGCAAATGTCATAGCGTTGACTAATAACATAAACACAATTTTTGCCCATGATACTTTATTGTAGTAGTTTAATAAAAGTGGAATGAAACTTCCGATTAGGTAAAAGAAAAGACTTTTCCCTACGACATTTCCATAAATCATAAACTCAAAGGGAATATATACCAATACTACAAAGAATTGACCGATGATAATTCTATTCATTAGAATTGTTTCATTCTGTTTGGCAATATGATTTGGGTTTACACCAAGGTGCAATAAAAAGGAAAATAGCTTTTTAATATTGCTCATGTTTCAAGTTGGTTTAATCTAATCGCATCTAATGCTTTTAGCTTTCATTTAAGTCATTCAAATATTACGTTTTTATGTAATTTAAGTTACACTAGATATAAGAATGTAATAAAATTTAGGAATCAAGAATCAGATTATCCTGGCATAAAACAAATGCTTTAGTGATTACAGGTACTTTATCACATTTAAATTGGAATGAGAAGTTAAAAGGGGAACGGGTTTAGTTGTTTTATAACATCTATTTAAAACCTAAAAGTAGTTTATGCTTTTAGGTTTTTTAATATTGCTAAACTTTTAGAATCGTACTTTGTCATTCTGCAGAAAGAGTTGAGCTTTCCGCCAAATCCTCTCAAATAGTTTTCAATAGATGGAATACTGCTTCCTTCAAAATTAAATTGCTTTATGCCTGTATGCTTAGCATCTTTTATAGCGTTCCACATGAGTAAACTCATGGCACCTGAGTTTTTATAGGCTTGAAATGACCCCCCAAGTAAATAATAGGCTGTATTTGAATCATAAATTACCCCAAGCGCGGCATGCAATTGATTATCTTCTTTCGCTAGATAAACCTGCCCACAATTGTACTTTTCGATATACGAAACGACTCTTTCAATAAATTTATCAGGAAGGGGAAAGGATGAAGCTTGTTGTTTGAAAGAATCTTTTACGGCATCTTCTAATAGCAAGTAGTCAAATTTATTTTGTATGCTAATGGTCTTTTCAGCCTTGCGTATCTGACGCCTAATGTTTTCTCTTAAGTTACTCCAAAGTTCTTCTTCTGATTGTTGAAGACTAAGTAGAAAAGTATATTTCCTTTTTTCTTCAAAGCCACACCATTGAAATGCCAAACCATTTGTAAAATCGATTGGAAAACTCAAGTCTAACTCAGCAAAGGTGGGCAGTTGCTCAATAAGTTCCTTATGAATTTTATGCTCAAAACTAATTTTTGAAGCCTCTTTTTGACCTTCTGGGTAAACTAAAAAAGGACCAGCATAGGGTGTTAAATGAGCTTGAGCAATCATTTTCCATGGACCTTTTTTTCGAATGAAGTAAGGCCAAACAGCTTTAATTTCTTCTTTATTGGCTACCACAGCCACGTCCCAATGCTCTTCAACTACCTCGTTCCACCAGTTGTAGTGCATGCTAAAACTAAGTCGCTTGCTGTGTTTCTCTGAAAATTTTTTGAAAAGTGCTTTATTGTTCAAGGTCTGCTAAACGATTTAAAACAAAGATTGTGATATTTTCTGAACATTTTATCTTCTTTGAATAAAGACTTATCCCTTAAATTCTTCTTTTCTTTGCAAAAAGATTTTCGATTTATGTGGCAAAGAATTCAATCCCTATATTTAGGTTTAGCAATAATCCTTAATTTATTAATCCATGTTTTCTCCATTGCAAGTATAGAAGCAAGTGGTCAGCAGTTTGATTTTACACTTTGGGGATTACTCTCAACAGAAACTTCAGAAATCTTATACTCTTCTTATCCATTACTTGGCTTAAATCTGATTTCTGTTTTATTGAGTTTGGTAATCATTTTTATGTTTAAGAAAAGACAATTACAAATTAAATTATCTCAATTGAATTTATTCATTCAAATGGGTTTTGTAGCAGCTTTGTTTTTCTTAGTTGATGCTGCTATTGAAAGCCTAAATTTATCGGATGCCATAGTGAATTATGAATTGGGGGCTTTTGTCAGTCTTGTACCTTTGCTATTTATTTATTTGGCTATTCGATCAATCAAGAAAGATGAAGCTCTAGTGCGAGCTGCTGACCGTATTCGTTAAACCCTTTTTTCGAGCTCAATTACTTCTAGATTTTTAACCAAACCTTGCTCAAGTTCAAAGCGCATTAGGGTTAAAACTTTATGAAAGCCATGTTTGCCGGCAGCACCAGGATTTAAGTGCAATAAACCTAATTTTTTATCGGGTATTGCCTTCAAAATATGAGAATGTCCACAGATAAAAAGCTGTGGTGGATTTTGAAGAATCTCCGGAATTACTCGTCTGTCGTATCGATTTGGATAACCGCCAATATGGGTAATCCAAACATCTACTCCTTCTAGATTAAAGCGTAGATCTTTTGGAAATTGTTTTCTAATTTCAGCTCCATCTATATTGCCATAAACGGCTCTGAGTGGTTTAAATGTAGCTAGCTTATCCGTTAAACTTATGTTGCCAATGTCACCGGCATGCCATATCTCATCACAATCTTTAAAATGATGTTCCACCCGAGGATGTAAAAAGCCATGTGTATCTGAAATTAGCCCCACTTTTGTCATTCGGCTAAATTAGCTAATGCCTGTATATTTAATACGCTTGTTTAGTAGTTTTGAAATTATATGAATCAAACAAATTCCATCATTTTCGCAGATAGTCAATTTGAAAAATTGGTGCAAATCTTGAAAACCGAGTCTTTTTCAAAAGTTTGTGTTTTGGTAGATTCAAATACTTCTATTTATTGTTTACCTATTTTACAAAAGCAGCTTTTAAATGCTAAAATCGAAATTGTAAAATTGGAAATGATAGCAGGAGAAGAAAACAAGCAAATTGAGAGTTGTATTCAACTGTGGACTCAATTGAGTGAATTGGAAATTGATCGAAATGCGGTTTTGCTAAATTTAGGTGGAGGAGTAGTAACTGATTTAGGAGCTTTTGTTGCAGCAACCTATAAAAGAGGGATTCATTTTATGAATATACCAACAAGCTTGCTAGCTATGGTAGATGCAGCAATTGGAGGCAAGTGCGGAATTGATTTTGATTCTTTTAAAAATCAAATTGGCTTGTTTCAAAATGCCGATTACACCTTTGTTTATCCTGAATTTTTGAACTCATTGCCTGAGATCGAGTGGAATAGCGGTAAAGCAGAATTGATAAAGCATGCTTTAATTCATGATATTGATCTTTGGAATGAGTTAAGGAAATTAGAATTTAATAAGCATGCTGCTTGGCTTCCTTTTATAGAAAGAGGAATGAAGATAAAGCATGAAATTGTTTTGAATGACTTTAAAGAATCGGGCGAAAGGAAAAAGCTCAATTTTGGTCACACCATTGGTCATGCCATTGAATCTTATTGTTTGATTAAAGGAGAACCTATTCCTCATGGATTTGCAATTGCTGCAGGAATGTTGATTGAGAGTTTTATTTCCTTAAAGAAAGATTTGATTAGTATAGAGCAATTTTATGAAGTAGAAAGATTCTTATGGAACAACTATCCAAAACTGAATTTTAAGTCAACAGAAATACAACAACTAGTTAAGCAGGATAAGAAAAATTTTAAAGGCCAATTTCAATTCTCATTGTTAAAGGAAATTGGTGATTGTGTGATTAATCAAGATGTAGAAATTGATTTAATTGTAGAGTCGTTAAATTATTATCAATCAAAATGAGTTTTCATCGCTTAGAACGAATTCAAGCAAATAGTCGATTACTAATCCATCTCCCTGCTTCAAAAAGTATTTCGAACCGACTACTCATTATTCAAGCGTTATCCAATTTTCAATTTGAGATAGAAAACCTGTCAAAAGCAAAGGATACGTCCATTCTTCAAGAAGCACTATTATCAAGAAAGAAAGGTATAGATGTTGGGATGGCTGGAACTGCTTATCGATTCTTAACCGCTTTTTTGGCAATTAAACCTTCAAATATTGTAAAGCTATCTGGTGCAGATCGAATGCATGAGAGACCAATTGGAATCTTAGTTGAGGCACTAAAGGAATTAGGTGCAGAAATAGACTATTTAGAAAAAAAATATTATCCACCATTAGTAATCAAAGGAAGGAATTTAGTAGAAAAGGAATTGCAAATAGATGCTTCTGTAAGCAGTCAATTTGTGTCTGCATTATTGTTAATAGCGCCTTATATAAAAGGTGGATTGACTTTGAAATTAACGGAAGGGGAGAGTTCTAAACCTTATGTAGAAATGACTCGTTCTTTAATGAATGCCTGCGGAGTTAAAAGTGAGAGAATTAGGAATTATCTCATGGTGGAAGAAGGAACCTATACAATCAAGAAATCCATTCGAGTGGAAGCTGATTGGTCTTCTGCAGCTTTTTTTTATCAGGTTTTGCTTTTTAATGATCAAATAAATGAAATTCAATTTGAAGCATTGAGTTTAGCTTCCATTCAAGGAGATCAAGCTTTAGCTGAATTGGCTTCTATTTTTGGGGTGGAAACCATTGAAGAAAATGGTAATGTGATTATTCGAAAGTGTGGAGAAAGGAAAGAAATAACTCAATTAAACTTAATAGATTGTCCAGACTTAGCTCCAAGTCTAATTGTAATCGCTGCACTCAATTGTAATGAGCTAATAATAGATGGTATAAAAACACTAAGGATAAAAGAATGTAATCGAATTAAAGCTCTATCTAACGAATTGCAAAAAATAGGTGCTCAGTTAATTGAGGTGACGAATGATCAAATTATGATTAAGAAAACGGATGGTTTGCCCGATAAAGTTGAATTTAACACTTACAATGACCATCGAATGGCCATGTGTCTTGCGCCACTTGCTTTTTTAATAAATGAGGTTAAAATTGAAAATATAAAAGTGGTAAAAAAGAGTTTCCCAAATTATTGGTTAGAATTGGAAAAGTGTGGAATAAAGGCTAGCTAATCTTTCTTTTTTGCTTTTGTCGATATTTTTTATTCATAATCAAGCTGTAAACTTGACGAATTGTGGCAAAAAGATAAGCCAAAGCTAACCCAATCCATATGATGGTTAGAATTAAGTAATCTAAACCGGAGTAATTGTAAAAAACAACGGCCGCAACATGAGCATTAAAAAAGTTTAGAAAAACGGTAATTGATGCTACTCGACGTGGAGCTTGCTGAAAAGCAATTAGATTTAGTAAACCAGTAAATATCATTACCGAACCAAAGAACATATCATTCCTAATGAAAAATTCAAATGCGAAGCCGATAAATGCTACCATATTGAATAAATAGAGTGATTTGTGTGTTCTGTATCTTTTTCTCATCAGGGTTAAAATTTCAAGCGAAGTTGTGCTTTAATTTCAGAGCGGGTATTTCCTTGAATTTCATCTTTACCACTTCCAATAGATGTTCGATCTGTGTAATAGGTTTGAGCATATCTGAGCCACAAATCAACTCCTCTACGAATGTGATACTTGGTTGTAACGTAAAATCGTGTGCCTCTTCCATTGTAAGCCGGTATTGAAAATGCGTACAAAACATCGCTTTCATAAGCATAGATTCTACTGTTGTATGAATCAGTTTCAAATATAGCGTATCGAACCGAAAAAGAGAGTGGAAAGCTTAATTGTTTGTAATTTATATCTTGGTAGATTACAAACCCACTTTCGTCTACATTTTTTCCTAATTGGTAGTTACTTAGCTCAACTCTACTTTTAATTTGAATGCTTTCAGTTATCTGAAAAGCGAAGTGTAATCGGTAATTATTCAATGTTTCATCAACAACTTGGTCAATTCCTTCCGAATCGATTTGTTCATTTTTCCCTTTTTGTCGTTCCCTAAATCTAAAATAGGCTTGCATTCGTCGATTGGGTTTGTAAGTAAGTTGAGTGGTAATTCGATGTCCATGTGATGGAGCATCTGTTTGAAATCTCAACCAATCAAAAGCAAATCGGTCAGCAAAGGCAGATAAAGTAAAGTTTTTACTAAGTCGAGAATTTAGTCCAATAAAAAAGCCTTCTTCATTGGTATTGTTAGAGGATTCTCCAATGGCATTGCTTTGAATGGGTTTAAAATCTTTTTCAAATTTTCGATGTTGAATGGCTACAGAAAGTCGTGGGTCCATTACGATTAAAGCTCCATTTGTATAGGCAATACCTCCATCAATACTTTTTGAAATTTCACCAAAAAAGTTGATGTTTTTATAGAGGTAATTATAGTCAATCCCAATATTGGTATTTTCATTATCTAGTTGACTAAACTGATTGTAGGTTTGTATTCGCGGTTGAAAGTCAGCATCAATTTCATTGTGAACGGCCGTAATCCCAATATTGATATTTCGTTTAACATAAGCTAAATGACCACCAACAAATTGATTGGTTACTACATCTTTATCTTCTAGTTCTCCTTTTGTTCGGTGAAAACCATCTTCTGATAAGGAAGTAATGATCAGCTGTTCATCTAAAGTATCCGCATTGTTAGTCACATTCGCATCTACTTTATTGCTTGAATAAAAGGCAGTAAATTCAATGTTGTTTGAACTCAAAGTAATGCCACCACCTCTTAGAAATAGGTCTTCTTGCACAGAGGTATATTGTCTTAAACCTGGAGCATTCCGTTTTAGTGTAAAAATATCTGGAGAGCGGCCAAAAGCTAAACCAGACCAAAAGGTCAAACCTTGTCCGAATTGAGCTTGAAAATCTCCAAGCGCTAATTGCTTTACTTTTCCAAAACCTTGTGCAAAGAAGTGAGCTGAGTAAAAGTCAAATCCACTTTTCTGAGTGCCTTGAAAGAATTCCTCTCCAGGATCTTTTTCGGCAGTAACTCCAAAACTCAAACGATTGGAGTAGTTAAATCGAAATCGAGAATACAAACGTGCATTGCTACCAAGGTATCGTGCATTTTCGTTTTCTTGAAGCTCTTCTGAACTTATGTGCGAAAAGCCTTCTTGCTCTTCTAAAATGGAACTGTAGCGGATAAAAAGTTGAGAAGTCCCTTCTTCAAACATGCTCTTTAAACTAAGTCTTGGTTGATCTAAATCTCCTTTGACTTCAGTAAATGGTTGTATGAGTAAAATGCTTTCTAAATCAAAGCCTTTGATGCTTTGTAGTTCTTCAAAAGTGATTAATCGGCCATGGTCTTCAATGTGTTTTAAAAGACTATTGATTTGTATATCATTCAACAATCCAAGATCTTCTAACTCCAGTTTGCTCGCTCGGTTCAGATTAATTGGATGATCAAAGTAGAATTCTAATTGTTCAAATAAGGTTGTAAAATCTGCATCACCACCTTCATTTACATCCAACAGAAAGTCAACCCGGTCCTCAATGATTCGACTTTTTTCGTCATCTAACTTTTGTGCCGAAGTGCTCAATCCGTTTAAAAGCAAAATTGTAACTATGAGAAGCAGCTTTTTCATGCTAGATATTAATCTGCTTTAGGTTGATAAGAAAGTGAGATTTGAGGAGTAAAACCAATTGTGGAGTGAAAACCTGAAGCAAAGTCAAGCTGAAAGTCTTTCAAATTTAAACCAAAACCGAGTGTACTTAAACTAGGGTTTGTAGCATAACCTAACCTAAAATGTAAAATATCTAAGGCTTGATAATCGATGCCCACTTTAGCAATGGCATCATAATCAATATCTTTTACTACTTCAGAAAGTAAATTCACTTTTTTTGAAATGGAATAACCGACTCCTAATTTTAGAAGAGTAGGGTAGCGTTCGTCTTGAAAACTTGAAAGTTTTGCTTGGTTAGGGTTAACTACTACTGCAGCTAGGTTAATATCTTCATTTAGTTTGGCAAATAAGCCGATAGTTCCACTTAGTGCACTATTGGTTCCATAACCTTCACCTATTTGTGTTGAGAGGTAGTTTAATTGAACACCCAAGGCAAAAGTCTCGCTTAAGCGTTGACCATAGGAAATCCCCAGTTTATTTTCATTGTACAAGCTATAACCGTATTGACCGATGCTTAGTCCAAAGGCACCTAAATTGGTAGGATAAGCAAAAACAGCTGTTCTATATGATAAGTTGTTAAGTAAAAAAGGACTTTCGTATGAAATTCCACCTCCCCATTGTTTTTGAAAACCTAGTGCAGCCGGATTGTTTTCTGCGCTCCAAAAATCTTGATGCAGAATAGAAATATTACCCAAAGCATTAGACTTGGCTCCAGTTGAAACATCATCTCTTCCTGCCCAAGACTGAAAACTAATGCATGTTATAAAAGCAAATAGTAGAATTCTCATAGCCATGAAATAATTCGTGCAAAGTACAAATCTTTTATCTCATCTTTTATTTACTTAGATTAAACTACAGTTAAACTTCCTTTCTTATTCTTCTATATTTGTTGCATGAAGTTACTTTCAAAATTAATTCTTTGGCTCAGTGGCTGGAAAGTAGTTGGGGAAAGTCCTAAGTCGCTTGGCAAGTTTGTTATGGTTGCTGCGCCCCATACCAGTAATTGGGATTTTGTATACGCCAGAGCTGCTTTCTACATTATGGATATTAAGTTAAAATATACCATTAAAAAGGAGTTGTTTTTTTTCCCATTAGGTGTTATTCTTAAGAAAATGGGAGGTATTCCTATTAATCGTTCTAAGAAAAAGGGGAATATGGTAAATCAAATGGCTGAGCATTTTAAAAATTATAAAGAATTGGCTCTTATGGTAACACCAGAAGGAACCCGGTCTTATTCTCCCGAATGGAAGAAGGGGTTTTATTACATTGCCTTGCAGTCAAAGGTGCCTATTGTTTTAGGGTACTTAGATTATCCAAAGAAAACTGCCGGGGTTGGACCGATTATTCATCCAACAGGAGATGTTGATGCCGATATTGAAAGAATAAAGGCATTTTACAGAACGATAACTCCAAAGTATCCCGAGAAAGGAGTGAAGTAAATTATTCCTTCACCGCTAATTTAAATCCAACTCCATGAACATTGATCAATTGGATGTTTTCATCTTCTTTTAAGTATTTTCTCAATCGAGAAATAAATACATCCATGCTTCGTCCGTTAAAGTAATCATCGTTTCCCCAAATAGATTTTAATGCAAACTCTCTTTGCATGACTTCATTCATATGTAGACATAACAAACGAAGTAGGTCTGCCTCTTTTTTTGTTAATTTTTTCTGAACTGAATTTAATTCCAAGTATTGATTGACATAATCAAATTCATATTTTCCAATCTTGAAATGCTTTTTATCAATTTGCTCTGAGTGGTTGTTACTTTTTAAAATATTCTCAATTCTGGCAGCTAATTCAGGAAATTCGAAAGGCTTTGTTAAATAGTCCTGACCCAGTTTCAGTCCCTTTACTTTATCTTCAATCAGAGATTTAGCTGTTAAAAAAATAAAGGGTAAGTCTGGTTTTAATTGCACCAACTCTTCGGCAATTTCAAAGCCTCCTAGCTTTGGAAGCATTACATCAAGAATAGCTATATCATAAGTGTTTTTGAGCGCTTTTTGTAATCCATCATTTCCTTTAGTCGCCCATTCTACTGAATAATTAAGTCCTTCTAAATTATCCTTTATCACAAATCCAAGATTTAAATCATCTTCAACAAGCAATATTTTTCCTTTTTCGCTCATGCTTTATTTAGTTAGGTTTTGGAAAGAATATTCGAAAAGTAGAGCCGCTACGCGTTTCACTTTTAAGTTGAATTTTTCCATGATGCTTTTTAACCATTTTTCGAACATAATTCAGACCAATTCCAAAGCCTTTTACATCGTGCAAATCTCCTTTTGGTACTCGGTAGAATTTATCAAAAACGTGTTTTTGTTCTTCTTTGCTCATTCCAATGCCATTGTCTCTTACTCTTAACCTAATTCCTCCTTTATAATCTTCAGTAGAAATATGAACTACCGGTTTTTGTGCACAATATTTAATAGCATTATCAACCAGGTTGAATAAAATGTTTGTCAAATGCATTTTATCCCCTTTAATTACTGGGTGGTTGGCTTTTAATTCAGTTTGTATTTCTCCCTCATTGGCATTTAAAATCAACTCAAAACCCAAAACAGTTTTATTGATGATCTCATGCAAGTTCACATCCTCCATTTCAAGTTCTACTCTTTTTTCATCTAAGCTTGCCATTTGTAGCACCTTATCAACTTGATTCTTTAGACGTTCACTTTCTTCTTTAATGATGTTTGTGTAATTCTTTAGTCGCTCAGGGTCTTTGGTAATGTTTGGGTTGCTTAATACTTCCGTAGAAAGCACAATGGTTGAAATAGGAGTCTTTAGCTCATGAGTCATGTTGTTAATAAAGTCTGTTCTGACTTCAGAAAGTTTTTTCTGCTTAAGAATCACCCAAATGGTGTAGCTAAAAAAGATAACTACAAGCAGAAGAAATAAAGTTGAGCCAATCCAAATACTCATGTCGTTAATTAAATACAAGTCTTTGTCGGGAAAATAGACTCCAAAGTAATGAGAAGCCTTATTCCATCTTTCACGATCTGAAGTTTGCTCAACAATCGTTTTTGCCTCCGATTCAATATCCACATAGTTTCCAAAAACAATGGAGTCAGTAAAACAATCATAAAGCACGTATTCAAAAGCCGTATTTAAGTTACGAGCTTGAAACTCCTTGCTCAGCAGGTTTTCTAGTAAGTAAGGGTGCAAAGTATCATTGGTAGAAGCTAAAAAGTAGTTTGAAGAAATCTGCTTAACTGGTTCATAAAGTTCAGATGAATCTTGATTGAGTTTTTGAACTTCTCTAACCACATTGCTTAAGGCAACATGAACACGCTCGTTAAATTGCTTCTCTTCAATATTGTATGCTTTTGAAACCCAAAAAAGTTGAAAGCTAAAAATTCCAATTACGGTAATCGCAGCAAACAAAATAACAAGACGGATGTATTTACGATTCATGGGCCTAAAATAAATTCTTTTTTAAGTCTATAGAAATGTTTAACGACTAATTAACAAAATACGAATTTTGAATCTATGGAGTTTCCCCAGTATCGACGTTATAAAAATGGAATGAGCTATTTTAAAATTTTGAATGATTCGGAATTTGTTGAATATAAAAAGGAAGGCAACTCCATTGCTAAATATCCTTTAAAAGCAGCCATCTTACCAGACCGTAACTTAATTTTGGACATGCTTCATAATCCTGAACCGTATTGGGATGTTATTGAAGAAGCAGAGTTTCTGCTCTTTACTCGAGATTCAAACCATGCTACATAGAATTCTCTTTTTTAAGTTATCTTCGTCAACCAAATCACTTTTTTACCTAATATGAAAATTAAATTTTTACCAATAAGTCTAGTCCTAGCTTTAGGATTAACTGCATGTGGTGGAGCTTCTGAGAAGAAGGAAGCGACTGAAGCCACTCAAACTGAATCGCATGTAAATCATGAAGAATCAGATTTTAAATACACAGCTGATCGATTTGCTGATTTACGCTTAATACGATATCAAGTGCCGGGTTTTGAAGAACTCAGTGCGAAGAAAAAGGAGTTGTTATACTATTTATATAAAGCGGCTTTAAGTGGCAGAGATATTATGTACGATCAGAATTTTCGCCATAATTTACAACTAAGAAAGTTGTTTGAAGCTATTGTTAAAAACGAAGATCAACTAAAAGATGATGCTGAGTATGAAAAGTTTTTGGTTTATGTAAAGCGCTTTTGGTTTAGTAATGGAATTCATCATCATTATTCAAACAACAAGTTTGAGGCTGATTTTACCAAAGAGTTTTTTGCAAAAGCGGTAAATGAATTGGATGAAGCAAGCCTTCCTTTAAAAGAAGGTCAAAGTAAAGCACAGATGTTGGAAGAATTAACTGAAGTGATTTTTAATCCAACCATTGCTCCTAAGAAGGTTTCCTTAGATCCAGAGAAGGACTTAGTATTAGAATCAGCTATCAATTTTTATGGTAAAGATGTAACGCAAGCAGAAGTAGAGGCTTATTATGCCGGTTTGGATAAAGTTGAAAATAACCCACCTGAATATGGACTGAATACACAATTGGTTAAGAAAGATGGAAAAATTGTTGCCAACACCTGGAAAGTGGGTGGACTTTATTCTGAAGCTATTACAGAAATTGTAAAATGGTTGGAGAAAGCATCTACCGTTGCAGAAAATGAACAGCAAAAATTGGCATTAGACCGATTAGTAGCTTACTACAAAAGCGGCAATGTTAGCGACTGGGATGCCTACAACATCGCATGGGTAAATGATACCAATTCAAGAACGGATGTGGTGAATGGCTTTATCGAAGTTTACAATGACCCATTGGGTTACAAAGGCTCCTTTGAATCAGTGGTTTCATTTAAGGATATGGAAGCAACTAAACGAATTGAGGCGGTAAGTAAAGAAGCGCAATGGTTTGAAGACAACTCTCCAATTATGGAAGAGCATAAAAAAGAAAATGTAAAAGGAATTACTGGTAAAGTGATTACTGTTGTAGTAGAAGCGGGAGACGCTTCTCCGTCAACACCAATTGGGATTAACTTACCCAACAATGGCTGGATTCGTGAGCAACATGGTTCTAAAAGCGTAAGCCTAGGAAACATTGTTCATGCTTACGAAATGTCATCTAAGGAAGGAAAAAGTTCTTTAACAGAGTTTGCCTATTCGCAAGAAGAAATTAATCGTGCTAAAGAGTATGGCAGCATTGCAGACTTGCTACATACCGATTTACATGAGGTAATTGGACATGCTTCTGGAAAAGTTAACCCAGGTATTGGGACTCCTAAAGAAACTCTTAAAAATTATGCCTCAACTTTAGAAGAGGGTAGAGCAGACCTAGTGGCACTGTATTTCTTATATGATGAAAAATTGGTTGAAATGGGTCTAATACCTTCTTTAGATGCAGGGAAAGTGGCGTATGATGACTACATTAAGAACGGCTTAATGCTTCAATTAAGAAGACTAGAACTTGGTGAGCAAGTGGAAGAAGCTCATATGAGAAACCGTCAAATGATTGCAAAATGGGTTTATGAAAAAGGAGCAGCCGACAAAGTAGTTGAAAAGAAAATGAAAGACGGAAAAACCTACTTTGTTATAAATGATTATGCGAAACTAAGAGAATTGTTTGGCCAATTATTAAGAGAGTTACAGCGAATTAAATCGGAGGGAGACTATGAAGCTGGAAAAGCTTTGGTTGAAAATTATGCTGTTGAAGTAGACCCTGAAATTCATAAAGAAGTATTGGCTCGTTTTGAGGCACTGAACTCAGCTCCTTATGGTGGATTTATCAATCCAGTATTAACTCCTGTAGAAGAGAATGGAAAAATTGTAGATGTAAAAGTTGAATATCCAGATGATTTTAAAGGTCAAATGCTTTATTACGGCGAGAATTATTCGTTTTTGCCTGTGAAATAAAGTCACACTTTGAATTTTAAAAAACCTCCGTTATGCGGAGGTTTTTTTGTTGAATTTTATGTCACTTTTATTCACTTATAAACCCGCAATTCAATTTGAAGCAAATTATCTTTTTCTCACTTCTATTTTGCTTGTTTCCAATGGATTCAATTTCGCAAGAAAGCATAGAAGACTTAACGGAGTTTTTTGAGTTTGAGTTGCACAGTAAGCATAGAGATAGCACCCATTACACAACCAAAATTGTAATTGCTCCCATCATTTCGTATAAACCTTCAACAAGCCTTGGTTTTGGAGGTGGTTCTAAACTTTTGTTTAAACCCAAGAAAGCGGGCGACGATACACGGACTTCAAATATTCCTCTTTCCGCCAAATACACACTCAAAAATCAGTTTGTTTTTTCTTCAAGTTACGATGTCTTCTTTCCGCAAGAAAAATACCTTTTAAAAGGGAATCTTAAATTTTCAAAGTTCCCAATTGGTTACTTCGGTTTAGGTAATGAAACCTTAACGAAAGATAAAATTGAAGTCAGTTTTAATCGATTTTTAATTGAACCCTTGTTGTTGAGAAAGGTGCACAACTACTTTTTTCTTGGTGGTGGAATAAGAAGCTTTTTTACACAGAATGCTAAAATTAAGAATGCAGAACTTCCAAAACAGTCTTATCAAGGTCTAAGAGATTCTTTAAACAACTATTCGATGGGGATTGAGTTGGCTGCAACTTTAGATAGTCGAGATAATGTACTCAATGCTTTGCATGGAGTGTTTTTTGAATTTACACATGGCTTTTACGACAAAGCTTTTGGAAGTGATCAAAACTACATGCTTACAAAAGCTAATTTTCGAAATTATCATCAATTAAATCCGAATAAACTCAATGTTATAGCTTTTGAACTTTTTACACAACTTTCTTGGGGAAATCCACCCTTGCTAGATATGCCAAGTTTGGGCGGTGATGAATTGCTTCGTGGTTTTCAAGAAGGACGCTTTACTGACCGTTTTACCTACTTTTCACAAGTTGAGTATCGGTGGCAAACTTTTGAAAGAATTGGATTTGTGTTTTTTGGTGGGTTAGGAAGTGTGCTTGCAGAAAATGAAGTTCCTCAACTTATGGATTTAAAGGCTTCATTAGGTACAGGACTGCGCTTGAAAATTGTAAAAAGTGAAAATCTAAATATTCGTATCGATTTTGCACATGGATTTGGAAATGAACATGCTAACAATTTCTATTTAGGAATTGCAGAGGCCTTCTAGCTAGTTTTATGAATATCCTCTAGTTATTTATTTGCTAAATTGATATATTTATGCAAAATAAATATAGTTAAGTGAAAAAGTGTCCCAAATGTGATAGTAAATCAGTGATTAAGAGTGGTGTAGTTAACCACAGACAGCGTTATAAATGCAAAGATTGTAACTATTATTTTACAGTAGACAAACTGGGAAAGAATATAGATAATTACTATGTTACGAAGGCAATTCAGTTATATGTTGAAGGTGTAAGCTATCGTGAAATAGAACGAATTCTTGGTGTGAGCCATGTCTCGGTTATGAATTGGGTCAGAAAGTACAAAATTAAGCGACCTGAAAACTTGTACTACCATCCGACTTATCGAATATTAAGTCATGAAGAATTGATAGACTTTATGAAAAAGAAAGATAATATATCGGGTGCAGGTATTATTATTACCGAGCTTGGCGATAAGTTTATGACAATTAAATGGGAACGATTTAAGGAATAAAACTATATAGTTAGCAAATAAAGATAGTAGATGTCATTGGATTGATTTTTTTAAACTCAATTTGAATCATTCGAATTCAATTCGGATCAATCAAAAAGTTCTAATAATTCAACTCTACTACTATGAAGAAAATATTGCTCTCTGCTCTCGCTTCTTTAGCCATTTGTAGTTTTTCTTACTCACAAGGATCTGCAAACTATAGTGGCGGCTTAAAAGTTAAACTAAACGAAGATGGTTCTAAATACTTTCGATTGATTACTTGGCATCAAGTATGGGCAAGGTATAATCAGAACAACGAAGGAAGTACGCGTTTAGGAGAAAAACAAGACCAAACATTTGATGTAGGATTAAGAAGGTCACGATTCCTGATGTTTTCACAAATTAGTGATCGTTTTTTAATTGTTACCCATTTTGGTATAAATAACCAGAATGCAATTAGTGGAGGGTATTTAGGAACGGATGGAAAGAAACCGCAACTATACATGCATGATGCATGGGTTGATTATAAAGTTTTTGGGGATAAATTACATATTGGTACAGGTTTGCACTATTGGAATGGTCTATCACGAATGACCAATGCCTCTACTTTGAACTTTATGACCTATGATGCTCCTATTTCAAATTGGTCAACCATCGAAGCTACCGATCAATTTGCTCGTCATTTAGGCATCTTTTTAAAAGGTAAGCTCGGTAAATTAGATTATCGACTAGCTATGAATGATGCTTTTAAAACAAATACTTCTCAAGCCATTGCAGTTGAACGTTCTAATTATAATCCGGCAAATAACAATAAAATTTATACTGGTTATTTCATGTATCAGTTTAAAGATCAAGAATCAAATTTGCTGCCTTATGCAGTTGGTACTTACTTAGGTACTAAAAAGATATTTAATGTTGGTGCAGGGTTTCATTATAATAATGATGGAATGTGGTATCAAACAGCTTCTTCTGATACTTCTTACGCCGATATCGCTTTGTTTTCAGCAGATGTATTTTTGGACTTGCCACTTAATGAGGAAAAGAAAACGGCTTTAACTGCCTATCTAGCTTATTATAATTATGACTTTGGTCCTAACAATGTTAGAAATATTGGTATCTTAAATCCATCTGACGGGTCTACAATTAATAGTAGTTTAAGAGGAAACGCTTACCCAGTTTTAGGTACCGGTCAAATTGTATACAGCCAGCTAGGTTATTTACTTCCTGATTTTTCTGAAAAAGTAAGAGTACAACCTTATGCGGCTAGTTCTTACTCCATGTTTGAAGGAGTTCAAGATTCAAATGGAGATGAAGTTCCTGTAAGTGTGTTTGATGTAGGAGCAAATTTTTATATCGATGGACATAATTCAAAACTCACCTTGAATTATCGTTCACGACCAGATTTTACAAATCCCAATGATCTTGAAAGAAGAAGTGAAATCACCTTTCAAGCAATGATTTATTTATAGTCCTTAACCTTTTAAAAACAAACCCATGGATTTAAAAACAGCACATAAATACTGGAGAGAAAACCTGAGATACCTTGCCATTTTGTTGGGTATTTGGTTTCTCGTTTCCTATGTCTTCGGCATAGTATTAGTCGATCAATTAAACACCATTCACTTAGGTGGATTCAAACTTGGATTTTGGTTTGCTCAGCAAGGCTCTATTTACGTATTCGTGATTTTAATCTTCGTATACGTTCGCCTCATGAACAAGCTCGATCACAAGTACAATTTAGATGATGAATAATTAAAAACTTAAGAAAATGGATATTTTAACTTGGACATATATATTAGTAGGAATCACTTTTGCCCTTTACATTGGTATTGCCATTTGGTCGAAAGCTGGATCGACCAAAGATTTCTACGTAGCAGGTGGGGGAGTTTCACCTTTAGCAAACGGTTTGGCCACTGCGGCTGACTGGATGAGTGCTGCCTCATTTATTTCAATGGCAGGAATTATTTCTTTCGTCGGATACGACGGATCAGTTTACTTAATGGGTTGGACCGGAGGATATGTGCTGCTGGCACTATTACTAGCACCCTATTTGAGAAAGTTTGGAAAATTTACAGTGCCCGATTTTATAGGTGATCGCTACTATTCAAACGTTGCCAGAACAGTTGCCATAATTTGTGCATTATTTGTTTCCTTTACTTATGTAGCAGGACAAATGCGTGGTGTAGGTGTTGTATTTTCTCGTTTTTTAGAAGTAGATGTAAATACTGGAGTTCTTATTGGAATGGTCATCGTTTTCTTCTACGCAGTACTTGGAGGGATGAAAGGAATTACCTACACACAAGTAGCACAATATTGTGTTTTGATTTTTGCATTTATGGTTCCGGCCATCTTTATTTCTATTCAAATGGCTGACTCTATTTTACCACAAATTGGTTTTGGTGGTTATGGAGCTGATGGTGTAAGTTTATTAGATAAGCTTGATGGTTTACATGAAGAGTTAGGGTTTGCGGCTTATACCAATGGTTCTAAAGATATGATTGATGTCTTCTTTATTACCGCAGCCTTAATGGTAGGTACGGCAGGATTGCCGCACGTAATTGTACGTTTCTTTACAGTTCCTAAGGTTAAAGATGCAAGAAAATCTGCTGGTTATGCATTGTTATTTATTGCAATTCTTTACACCACTGCTCCTGCGGTTGCTGTTTTTGCAAGAACCAACTTAATCGAGACAGTTCAAGACAAAGAATATTCTTCTTTACCTTCTTGGGTAAGTAATTGGGAACAAACTGGCTTATTGGGCTGGGAAGACAAAAACAACGACGGTAAAGTTCAATACTACAATGATGCCAACCCTGCTATGGCAGCAAAAGCTGAAGCAAATGGTTGGAATGGAAATGAATTCACTGTAGATCGTGATATTATTGTATTGGCAAATCCTGAAATTGCACAATTACCAAATTGGGTGATTGCACTTGTAGCGGCAGGAGGATTAGCCGCAGCTCTTTCAACTGCTGCAGGTTTGCTATTGGTTATTTCTACTTCGGTAGCACATGACTTATTCAAAAAACAAATTAAGCCTGACATTTCTGATAAAGGTGAATTGTTAGCGGCTAGAATTGCAGCTGGTGTTGCTGTGGTAGTTGCAGGTTATTTTGGAATAAACCCACCTGATTATGTGGCGGCAGTTGTTGCCTTAGCCTTTGGGTTGGCCGCTGCTTCATTCTTCCCTGCCATTGTTATGGGAATTTTCAGCAAACGCATGAACAAAGAAGGTGCAGTTGCAGGTATGGTTATTGGTTTATTGTTAACTATATTCTACATCCTCAAATTTAAATTCGGATTAATCGGTTCTTCTGCAAAAGAAGATTGGTGGTTTGGAATTTCACCCGAAGGATTCGGAACCGTTGGAATGATTGTAAACTTTGCAGTAGCTATGATTATTTCAAAAATGACTCCGGCACCTCCTCAAGATGTTCAAGACTTAGTAGAAGATATTCGATTGCCTTCAGGGGCAGGAGAAGCCAGCGCGCATTAATTCTAAACTTTGGTTAAATTCGGTGGTGTTGGAAACAACACCACCTTTATTAGTTATAGGCACTAGATTGAAACAAAATAAGGCAATAAAAAAACTGATTGTAATAGGCTTAGTCTTGCTATGTTTATTACAATATCCTTTTTTGGCACTCATTACTCCAGATAAAAGTTTGGGTCATGTTCCGTATTCCTTAATCAGCATTCTTTTGGTTTGGATTGCCTTTATTTTTATTCTGAACCTGGTTTTAAATAGAAATAGCATTAGCGAAAGAGCCAAAGAGAATGATTGAATTTTTAGTGATACCAATTTTATTGGTCTATCTATTAGGCTTGTTTTTTATTGCTTTTAACTCAGAAAAATACTTTTCCTCTTTTTCAAATAACGGTTATTTCTATGCGCTTTCTTTAATGGTTTATTGCACCGCATGGACTTTTTATGGAAGTGTTGGTTGGGCGGCCAGAGATGGAATCAGTTTTCTTGCCATTTATATTGGTCCGCTTTTAACAGTGCCTTTTTGGTGGGTCATTCTGCGAAAAACAGTTCGAATTACAAAAACGCTTCGCATTTCTTCAATAGCAGATTTTATCTCAATTCGATATGGAAAACATGCCGGTTTAGGCAAGTTGGTTTCCATTGCTTCTTTCTTAGGAGTTATACCTTACATTGCTTTACAGCTGAAAGCAGTAGATAGTTCCATTGAGTTGTTAAGCCCCAATTCAATGCCTTGGGCTTCTTTGTTTGTGTTGTTTTTACTAACCGTTTTTGCCATATTATTTGGTGCAGCCAATGTAGATGCCAATCAGAGAAAGCCTGGTTTAATTTCGGCTGTAGCCTTTGAAAGCGTTGTAAAAATTATTGCCTTTTTTGCCATTGGTTTATTTGTAGTTTACGGTTTATTTAATGGTTTCGGAGACTTGTTTTCGCAAGCAGCTCAAAAAGTAAATGTTCAACGATTAGCCGCAATTAATAACAGTTGGGGTTATTCCGATTGGTTTTTTATCTGTTTAGTCAGTGCCATTGCTTTTTTCTTATTACCCCGTCAGTTTCAAGTTTCTTCTGTAGAAGCAGGTAAAGAGAAGCATATATTAACGGCTATGCGTATAGCACCTATCTACTTGTTGCTGATCAACTTGTTTGTATTACCAATTGCTTTAGCAGGCTTGTTGCTTTTGCCTGAAACTGCAGATTCAGACTTTTATGTAATCCTTCTTCCACTAAAAGAAAAGGCCAATTTCTTAGTTTTTTTAGGCTTATTAGGTGGTTTTAGTGCAGCAACAGGTATGATTTTGGTTTCAACAACTGCCCTAAGTACCATGCTGAGTAACTACATTTTTATTCCCTTAATTCTAAAAACGGATAAAGAAGACGCAAGTCAAAGACAGAATTATCAAAGCTTACTGCTTTTATGGAGAAGAGTCTCAATTGTAGTAATTATGATTTTGGCCTATTTGTATTATCAATATTTTACATTTTCAGAGTCATTGGTAAGTATTGGACTAATCAGTTTTGTTGCTATAGCACAATTGGCTCCTGCCTTTTTTGGAGGATTGTTTTGGAAAAAATCCAATGCTAGAGCTGCAATATGGGGCATTGGAGGTGGACTTCTATTATGGGCTCTCTTTTTAATTTATCCAAACACGAGTCATTCTTTTGAATTATTGAGGATTGTGGAATTAGAACAATTCTTAGAATACACCAATCAAACGCTCGGATTGAGTCAATTATCATCAGGAATTTTCATTTCGCTTTTAGTAAACACCGCTTTGTACATTGGAATTTCTTTCCAAAGCAGTCAATCTGCTACAGAGATTAATCAAGCGGAATTATTTGTTGATATTTTTAAATATTCAGGGCGCTATGATAAGTCAGTTGCACGAAATGTTTCCGCCTATTTTCCTGACATAAAATCACTATTTAACCAATTTATTGGAGAGAAAAGAACTGAAGAAGTCTTAGAACGATATGCACAACGACATGGCATTAATTGGGAAGATAATCCCAAGGTTGATGCAAGAGTAGTCTCTTATGCTGAAAGAGTTTTGACTGGAATTATTGGACCTTCAAGTGCCAAGATTATGGTTTCTAAAGTAGTTCAAGAAGAAGAAATTGGAATGAAAGAAGTCTTGAATATTTTGCAAGAATCTCAAGAAACTATAAAGCTCAATAAGGCACTGCAACAAAAGCAACAGCAACTGGCAAAAGCTACACAAAGTTTACAATTGGCTAATAGTAAGTTGCAAGAGTTTAGCGAACTAAAGAATGAATTTTTGTATACGGTTACTCATGAATTACGCACTCCTATTACAAGTATTAAGGCCATTGCAGAAATTATACAAGATCATGCCGACATGGAGGAAGAGCAGAAAGCGACCTTCATTGATAACATCATTTATGAATCAGAGCGCATGAGTCGTTTGATTTCAAATGTGCTAGATTTAGAAAAGTTTGAAAGTGGAAATCAAGAATTGGAGAAATCTGAAATTAACATCCAAACATTAATTGAAGATGAAATAAAGGCTGCTAATCCAAAAATAAAAGAAAAGCAAATCAGCTTGAATTTGGATATAAGTGTGAGTTTGCCCAATGTGGTTGCTGATGAAGATCGAATTCGTCAGTTGGTAACTAACTTACTTACCAATGCCATAAAGTATTGTGATTCAGAAAACGGGAAGATTGAAATAACGGCCTACCGTTTTGAAGATTCTGTGAGAGTAAAAATTGCCAATAATGGTTCTTCATTAACGGAGGATGATTTGGATCAATTGTTCGATAAATTTTATCAAGTAAAAAACCAAAGAAATAAGAAGCAAGTAGGACATGGATTAGGCTTAGCCATTTCTAAGAATATTGTAGAGATGCATCAAGGAAGTATTTCTGCTGAGGTAGAAGGAGAATGGGCTAAATTTAAATTCCGATTGCCAATAGAATGACTATGAAGAAGAAAATATTAATTGTAGACGATGAACCCAATATTGTAATGTCATTAGACTATCTGCTAAGGAAAAACAATTTTGAGGTTTTTATTGCCAGAAATGGAAATGAAGCATTGAAATTGCTTGATAGCGAAGTGCCAGATTTAATGCTGCTAGATATTATGATGCCTGATGTAGATGGATATGAAGTTTGTATGCACGTTAAATCCAATGAAAAATACAAAGGAGTTAAAGTGGTTTTCTTATCCGCAAAAAGTAAACAAGAAGATATTGAAAAAGGCTACGCCATGGGTGCAGATTTATATCTCACCAAACCATTTTCAACTCGAAACTTAGTCAAGTCAATAGAAGAAGAATTAACTAAAAACAACTAAAATGAACGGTACTACTTATGAGAAGATGTATCGCGAAAGCATCGAAAAGCCTGAAGAATTTTGGGCAAAACAAGCGGAGCAAATAGAGTGGTTTACAAAACCCGAAACGATACTAGCAAAGGAAAATGGCTTATATCGTTGGTTTAAAGGAGGTAAAATGAATACCTCTTATTTGGCACTCGATAAACATGTCAACAGTGGCAGAGGTGATCAAGTTGCTGTGGTTTATGATAGTCCTGTAAGCGGGAAAAAGGAAAGTTACACTTACGGTGAATTATTGAAGAAAGTAGAAAAGCTTGCAGGTGGTTTAAAGTCATTAGGCGTGGGTAAAGGAGATCGTGTTATTATTTATCTGCCGATGATTCCAGAAGCCCTAATTAGCATGTTGGCATGTGCACGAATTGGAGCAGTGCATTCGGTGGTGTTTGGAGGTTTTGCTCCCCATGAATTAACCATTCGAATTAATGATGCCAAACCCAAAGTACTAATTACTGCGAATTATGGAATTGAAATTCAAAAAATAATCAAATACAAACCCATCGTAGATGAGGCAATAGCTGATTCAAATTTTCCACCTGAAAAAGTAATTGTTGTTGATCGAGGAGATGAATTCAAGGCCAATTTAAGCAATCGAGATGTCGACTACAAGGATTTAGTAGAAGCAGCTACTCCCGCTACTTATGTTGAGTTAGATGCCATAGATCCACTTTATATACTTTATACTTCAGGAACTACAGGTACCCCAAAAGGAATTGTAAGGGATAATGGCGGCCATGCGGTAGCTCTTAAGTTCAGTATGGAGTATATCTACAATTGTAAAGAAGGTGAAGTTTACTGGGCAGCAAGTGATGTTGGATGGGTTGTCGGTCACTCTTACATTGTGTATGCTCCATTAATTCAAGGCTGCACGACTATACTATTTGAAGGGAAACCAATTAAAACTCCAGATGCTTCAACCTTTTGGAGAGTTATTGCTGAAAATAAGGTGAATGTTATGTTTACAGCGCCAACTGCTTTTAGAGCCATTAAGAAAGAAGACCCAGATGGTAAATTCATCAAAAAGTATGACCTTTCATCTTTGCGTTCACAGTTTGTAGCTGGAGAACGTTGCGATGCCACCACCTTAAAGTGGTTGCAAGATCAACTTCAAGTTCCAGTAATTGATCATTGGTGGCAAACGGAAAGTGGATGGGCTATGCTAGCAAATATGTTAGGAGTAGAAGAGTTTCCTGTAAAAGCAGGAAGTGCTACAAAACCAGTTTGTGGATACGATTTACAAGTACTTCGTGAAGATGGGACAAAAGCTGAACCAAATGAAGAAGGATATGTTGCCGTAAAATTACCACTACCACCTGGTTGTTTGCCTGTACTTTACAACGATAGAGAGCGATTTGAAAAAGGGTATTTAAACAAGTTTGAAGGCTATTACTTTTCGGGTGATGGAGGCTATTATGATGAAGATGGTTATTTCTTCATCACAGGTCGCGTTGATGATATTATCAATGTAGCTGGGCATCGATTATCAACTGCAGAAATGGAAGAGGTTGTCGCTTCACATGCAGATGTAGCAGAGTGTGCGGTAATAGGTGTTCATTGTGAAATTAAAGGACAGAAGCCAATGGCCATTGTTGTAGCTAAAACTAATCTTTCAAAAACTACAGAGGAATTGCAGAATGAAATCATTCAGCTAGTGCGAAAAGAAATTGGAGCGGTAGCCTCATTAAAAACTGTGCTAATTGCAGAACGATTACCAAAAACTAGATCGGGAAAAATCTTGCGAAAAACCATGCGCAAAATTGTTGATTTAGAAGACTATAAAATGCCTTCAACCATTGATGATCCTGCTATAATTACTGAAATAGAAACCTTATTTACAAACAATAGAGAATTAATAAATAGAAACTAAACACTATGGACTTACGAATTAAATCTTACGAAGAATATCAAGAAAAATACATGCAAAGCGTAGATAATCCAGATACGTTTTGGGATGAAATTGCTCAACAATTCGTTTGGCAGAAACCATACGATAAAGTTTGCGAATGGGAGTTTGCTACCCCTGATGTAAAATGGTTTATAAACGGTAAAATGAACATTACCGAAAACTGTTTAGATCGGCACTTGCAAAAAAGAGGGAATAAATTAGCACTCATTTGGGAACCCAATGACCCCAAAGAGCGCTTTGTAAGATATACCTACAAAGAGCTTTATGAAAAGGTATGTGAATTTGCTAATGGGCTTAAAAATCAAGGAATAAAGAAGGGTGACCGGGTGGTTATTTACATGCCCATGATTCCTGAGTTAACAGTAGCCGTTTTGGCTTGCGCCCGAATTGGGGCAGTACATTCTGTGGTATTTGCTGGCTTTAGTGCCTCTGCCATGGCTGACCGGATTAATGATGCTCAGGCCAAAATGGTAATTACAGCAGATGGATTAAATCGAGGAACGAAGCAAGTTCCACTTAAAAGAGTAGTAAATGAAGCATTACAACATTGTGACTCTGTTGAGAAAGTAATCGTTTATGATTGTGTGAATTGGTCTCCTGAGATGAAAGAAGGTAGAGACATATGGTGGGATGAGGTAGTAAAGGGTATGGACTCAGATTGCCCTGCCGAGCAAATGGATTCGGAAGACATGTTGTTTATTCTTTATACTTCAGGTTCTACGGGAAAGCCTAAAGGAGTTGTGCATACCTGTGGTGGATATATGGTTTATGCCGCTTATTCTTTCCAAAATGTATTTCAATACGAGGAAAGTGATGTGTATTGGTGTACTGCTGATATTGGTTGGATTACGGGTCATACTTACATAGTATATGGTCCCTTGCTTTCAGGAGCAACTACCATGATGTTTGAAGGTGTACCAACTTATCCAGATGCTGGTCGTTTCTGGCAAGTGTGCGATAAGCATGGTGTGAATATATTTTACACGGCACCAACAGCTATTAGAGCATTAATGGGCTGTGGTGATGATCATGTGTTAAGTTATAGCTTAGACTCCTTAAAAGTACTAGGAACCGTAGGTGAGCCTATTAATGAAGAAGCATGGAACTGGTATCGGGTGCACGTCGGAAAAGAGCGCTGTCCTATTGTAGATACATGGTGGCAAACTGAAACAGGCGGAATCATGATTTCTGGCTTGGGAGATTTAAGCCCTCAAAAACCCGCTCATGCTGGATACCCTTTACCTGGTATTCAACCAGTATTGCTTGACCAAGAAGGAAAGGAAATTGAAGAAAATGAAGTAGAAGGGTACTTATGTATGAAACATCCGTGGCCTTCCATTTTGAGAACAACTTACGGAGACCATGAGCGATGTAAGAACACCTATTTCTCTCATTATGAAGGCTATTATTTTACCGGAGATGGAGCCAAAAGAGATAAAAACGGAATGTATCGAATTATTGGTCGAGTAGATGATGTAATTAATGTTAGTGGACACCGATTTGGGACCGCTGAAATAGAAGATGCGATTAATCATAACCCTATGGTAGTCGAATCAGCTGTAGTTGGTTATCCACATGATATAAAAGGTCAAGGCATTTATGCTTATATCGTATGTGAAAGTTTACCTACAAATATAGATGTGGCAAAAGCTGAAGTGGTTGAAACAGTGGTAGAGCGCATTGGTAAAATTGCAAGGCCGGAAAAAATTCAATTTGTGACTGGATTACCCAAAACTAGATCAGGAAAAATTATGCGAAGAATTCTACGTAAAGTAGCCGAAGGAGAGCCTGATAAATTGGGTGACACTTCTACGTTACTAGATCCAGATGTAGTTGATGAAATAGTAGCTGGAGCGCAGTAACTGAATTGAAAGTAATTTAAAAGCGGCGATGGTGTTTCCTATCGCCGTTTTTTTTTATGGTGTTTAATAGGTATTTTGGATGCTGTGAATCGAAATAATTAATCAATAAAAAGGAAAATAATGACAGCAACTGATATTTTAGAACGCTTAAAAGAAGGAAATCGTCGTTTTGTGGGAGACCAATTGGAGCACAAATTAAGTGACCAAAGTAGGAGAAATGAATTAGTAGGAGGGCAGCAGCCTTATGCCATTGTATTGAGTTGTGCCGACAGTCGTGTAGTTCCTGAACATGCATTTGACACTGGATTGGGCGAAATTTTTACTGTCCGAGTGGCTGGAAATGTAGCAAACACTTCATCTTTGGCAAGCATTGAATATGCAGTAGCTCACTTAGGTTCTAAAGTTATTGTCGTTTTAGGACATCAGAGTTGCGGTGCCGTTGGTGCTGCTTTAGCTGGTGGAGATAATGGCTATAATTTAAATCACTTATTGTCACATATTGCACCATCTATTGCAGCTTCAGGAGAAGGGGCTGAGGTAAATGATGTAGTAAAGAAAAACGCACAACTTAATGCAGAAGAATTAGTAAATCGTTCTTCAATTGTTGCGAATGCCGTTAAAGAGGGAAAAGTTCAAATAGTACCAGCTTACTATAATTTAGACACTGGAAAGGTAGATTTTCTATAGGAATACCTAAATAATTTATACTGGAATGGGAATGTAAGTATCGTCTCCTGGCACTTTAGGAAACTGCTTAGCTTCCCATTCTTTTTTTGCTTGTTGTAGGCGTTCTTTTGAACTTGATGCGAAGTTCCATAACAAGAATCGTTCTTCAGCTAATGGCTCTCCTCCAAATAACAATAGCTTTGTGCCTTTCGGAACTTGTATATGACAAGCCTCCTCGCTTTTGCTAATTAGCATTTGACCAGCATTTACTTGCTCTCCTTGATCAATTAAGTAGCCTTCAACAATTACAAATGCAATTTCTCCAGTCAAATGTTCTCTTAAATTGAGCTCGCCATCTTCTAAAGCTTCTACATCTACCATAAATAATGGTGAATATCCTTTTAAAGGTGATTGCTTTCCAAATCCTTCTCCAGCCACCAATCTAAATCGAAATCCATCGGAATTCCATTCTGGTAATTGGTGGCTCTTAAAGTAGTCAAAGCGTGGCTCCATCTCTTCTTTCTCTTTCGGTAAAGCCACCCAAATTTGATAGCCATGAATGCTTAACGGAGCTTTAGTCCGGTTTTGTTGAGGCGTTCTTTCTGTATGCGTAACTCCTTTCCCAGAGGTCATAAATCCGGCATCGCCAGCACCGATAACTTGTACGGCACCAGTGCTGTCTCGGTGCTCTATTTCTCCCTCATACAAATAGGTGAGTGTGCTTAGACCAATGTGGGGATGTTGGTCAACATCCATGAATTTGCCTTCTTCCAACTTATGAGGTCCCATGTGATCAATAAAAACGAAAGGCCCTACACTTCTTTTTTTGCGAAAGGGAAGAAGTCTTCCCACTAAAAAGCGACCGATATCTCTTTGTCGCTCATCAACTATCATTTTGTTATTCATAGCTTAAAATTAAGCTCAAAATGTTAGACAAAAAAAAGCCCCTTTGCTTTAGCAAAGGGGCTTTTTTGAAATTATTCTGATTACTTCTTAACGAAGATTTTTTCTTTAATTCTAGCTGCTTTACCAGTTCTGTTTCTCATGTAGAAAATTCTTGCTCTACGCACAGAACCACTCTTTGTAACCTTAATGCTATCAATAAATGGAGAATTCATTGGGAATACTCTTTCAACACCCATACCACCAGAAACTTTTCTTACGGTAAATGTTTCGCTTACTCCAGAACCTCTTCTTTGAATAACTGTTCCTTGGAAAACCTGAATACGTTCTTTATTTCCTTCTCTAATTGAATATGATACAGCTACTGTATCTCCTGCATTAAAATCAGGTAATTCATTTAACTTAACTAAGTCTTGCTCTACGAATTGAATTGCGTCCATTGCTTATATTATTAGGTCTGCAAAAATAGGAGAGCAAAAGTAGGTTTTAAAATTAAAATAACAATGCCTTACTGCGAATATTTTTTATATAAATCTGGGCGTCTTTCTTTGGTACGTTCAAGGCTTTGCTCATGTCTCCATTCCTCAATTTTTTTTAAGTTTCCTGAACGCAGTAATTCAGGAACTTTCCAACCTTTATACTCAGCTGGACGAGTATAAACTGGAGGTGCTAACAAATCATCTTGAAACGAATCAGATAAGGCTGAAGTTTCATCATTTAACACTCCTGGTAGCAAGCGAATTATACTATCTGCCAAAACAGCTGCTCCCAGTTCGCCGCCTGAAAGTACATAATCACCAATAGAAATCTCTTTTGTAATCAGGTGTTGTCTAACTCTTTCGTCAACCCCTTTGTAATGGCCGCAGAGGATTATTAAATTGCCTTTTAAGGATAATTGATTGCTAATTTGCTGGTTCAAACGATCGCCATCTGGGGTCATGTAAATCACTTCATCATATTGGCGCTCATTTTTTAAAGCGGAAATACAACAATCAATTGGTTCAATATTCATCACCATGCCTGCACCACCCCCAAATGCATAATCATCCACCGATTTTTGCTTGTCTAAGCTATAATCACGAAGGTTATGCAAATGAACTTCAACCAAGCCTTTATCTTGGGCTCTTTTTAAAATAGAGGCCGAAAAAGGACTTTCTAATAATTCAGGTAAAACGGAAATAATGTCAATCCGCATGTGCAATTTTTTAGCAAAACTAAGTGTTTTCTTGTGGATTCAATTTCCATTGAAATGGGGCAATTGGTATTTTTACTCCCAGAAATAATATGGCTAGAAAGAAAAAGAAAAATAGAGTAGGGCTAATCCTCTTTGGAGTAGCCTTTTTGTTTGCCCTTTATTTGGTGTACTCTTATTATCAAAAAATATACAACTCAGCCACACAGATCGATGGAGGAGAAACTTTTTATTACCTCCACACTGATTGGACATTTGAAGACTTGTATCAGGATATGTATGAGAAAGGAATATTAAAGGACACCACTTCTTTCATTTGGGTAGCGGAGCAAAAGGAGTTTCAAACTCCCAAGGCAGGACGGTATTTGCTGAAAAATGGGATGAGTAATAATGAGCTTATTAATTTATTTCGATCGGGTCAGCAAACACCTGTTAAGGTGACTTTTAATAGCTTGCGGACTAAAAAAGAATTGGCCGGAAGGATTGGTTCTCAGTTGGAACTAGATTCACTTGAGTTGTTAAAGGCACTTAATAGTCAGGATTTAGCCAAAAAATATGGCTTCAATTCCCAAACATTTATGACCCTCTTTTTGCCCAATACCTATGAGTTTTATTGGAATACCTCAGTTGAAGAATTTATTCAACGAATGGCCAAAGAGTATAAGCGATTTTGGAATGCAGACCGAACAGCCAAAGCAAGAGCATTGAATTTAAGTCAGTCTGAAGTTTCTATTTTGGCTTCTATTGTGCAAGCAGAGCAAATGGCCCATGCCGATGAACGACCGAAAGTGGCCGGTTTATATATCAATCGATTAAGGAAAGGCATGCGTTTGCAATCGGACCCTACACTCATTTTTGCTTTGGGAGATTTTAGCATCAAGCGTGTACTAAATCAGCACAAAGCAGTGCAATCGCCATACAATACTTACTTGTATGCAGGCTTACCTCCTGGACCAATCTATTTGCCAGACCGGTCTTCCATCGATGCAGTGTTGAATTATGAGAAGCACAATTATCTATATATGTGTGCGAAGCCTGACTTCTCATCTTACCACAACTTTAGCAGAACTTTAAGTCAACATAATGTTTATGCACGACAGTATCAAAGAGAGCTAAATCGCAGAAAGATAATGCGTTAAAATATATACTTTTGTTCACCTTTAAAAGAAATGAAATATGTCAAAAATTAAGTTTGGAACAGACGGATGGCGTGCCATCATTGCGAAAGAATATACCGTAGAAAATGTAGCAAGAGTTTCTATTGGAACTGCTAACTGGTTAAATGCCAATTTTGAAAATCCTTCAGTAGTTATTGGTCACGATTGCCGATTTGCCGGAGAAATGTTTGCTGAAACTGCAGCAAAGGTATTTGCAGATAGTGGTATAAAAGTTTACTTAGCAAAAGGATTTGTAACTACCCCAATGGTTTCTTTAGGAACTTTAGAAAAGAAAGCTTCTTTAGGAATTGTGATTACAGCATCGCATAACCCACCTTCATACAATGGCTATAAATTAAAAGGAAACTTTGGTGGCCCATTGTTGCCTGCTCAAGTGCAAGAAGTTGAGGATTTAATTCCAGATGGAAATACCATTGAATTGGAAAGTATTTCCATGGAAAGCCTTTATGAAAAAGGAAAAGTAGAAGAAGTTGACTTGGAAAGCATGTACGTAGAACATGTGGAGAAAAGCTTTGATATGGAAGCACTCCGAAATACAGACATGAATTTTGCTTTTGATGCCATGTTCGGTGCTGGGCAAAATGTAATGCGTCGATTATTTCCTGATTTAACCTTTTTACATTGTGATTACAATCCAGGTTTTGAAGGTCAAGCACCAGAACCGATTCACCGTAATTTGTCTGAGTTTTCAGAATTAATTCGTTTGTCAGAAGGCGAAATAGACTGTGGTTTAGCCGTTGATGGCGATGCCGACCGAATTGGATTATACAATAGTAAAGGTGAATTTGTCGATTCTCATCATATCATTTTATTACTCATTAAGTATTTGGTTGAAGAAAAGAAAATGTCTGGTAAAGTAGTCACCGCCTTTTCAGTTTCGCCTAAAGCGAAGAAAATGTGTGATTTATTAGGCTTGGACATTGAAGTGGTAAAAATTGGCTTCAAGCACATTGCAGGACACATGGTAAACGAAGATGTTTTGCTTGGTGGAGAAGAATCTGGAGGAATTGCCATTAAAGGTCACATTCCTGAGCGCGATGGTATTTGGATGGGCTTAACCATTTGGGAGTACATGGTAAAATCTGGTAAAACACTTGAGCAATTAATTGAAGGTGTTTACGAAATGGTGGGTAGCTTTAAGTTTGAGCGTATTGATTTGCATTTGCAAGAAGCAGACAAATTGAGAATTATGCAAAATTGTGCAGACGACAAATACAAATCATTTGGTAGTTACAAAGTTCAATCTATAGATACGATTGACGGATTTAAATATTATTTTGACAATGATGAATGGGTAATGATTCGCCCTTCGGGAACTGAGCCTGTTCTACGAACCTATGCAGAATCAAAAGATACGGAAGGAGCCTTTAAAATATTGAAGGAAGTGCACGAGACGATTCAGCAATAAGGTTGATTGGATATTACAGAATTGAAAAGCCCAAAGTAAAACTACTTTGGGCTTTTTTATGATCAATATAGGAAGTAATAAAAACTAGCTAAGCCAATCAAGAAGAACACAATACTTAAATAAAGAATAACCGTTTGTTGAAGGGCTTTTTTTCGAGCCATTTTGCGAATCTCGGCCTTTAATTCAGCCATTTCTTCTGGACTGATTTCCTTTCCATGAAATGCTCTTTTTTTAACAACAGCATCTCTAAAATAAGCTTGAACATCTTTTACTCTCTCTTTTCTTCTTTTTGATAGCATGCGATTGTTGCGGAGCGTGCTATTCATTGCTGCTATGGAACCACCTGAACTCATAAGGCAATAAGTTACGAAAAAAAAGCATGCCCTCGGCGGCTATCTCAACAATAGTGCGTGATGAGAGAGATTATGCTTTTTCAGCAAATTGCTTAAAATCGTTCAAGTACTTTTTGCTTTGCTTTTTAAATGCACCTGGTATAAGCCAACCCATTAATTTCATAAAGCCTTTAAATTGAAATTCGTGAACGGTGGTATATTCCGTTGTATCATTGTCAATGGCTCTAAAATGATTTTCTACAATATTATAAACCGGACCAGACTCATAGGAAGTGATGTAAAGTTTTGGTAGATCCCTTTTTAAAACGGTTTCTAGCATGTTCATATCACGCTTCCCCATTTTAAAATGAAAACGCGTTTTGGCATTTTCTTCTCCTGCTTTTCCTTCAATCAACTCCATACTTTGGAGACCTTCCATCCATTTCTCGTAATTTTTTGGATTGTCAAACAAACTGACTACCTCTTCAAGAGATTTATTGATTTGTACTGTTGTAGAATATTTCATGTGTTTATAAATTAGTCAAGGTCCATGTAATCGCTTTTTCTTTAGTAGCCCGAAAAATGGTATGGTGTTTTTCTTCTGTTTCGTCTGAATATTTCCAAGTGATTTGTGTAGGAGAATGTTGCTGCAAGCTTTGATTCAAATTTCGAGTATGAATAGATATGTCTTCAACACTCGAACCTGCAAACCACAAAGTCTTTTTAGAATTAGGAAATACTTTTAATAAGGAATCTGCTTTTCGATTTAAGTAGTGATTATTCCACCAAAGAGAAGGGTCAAAAGCAATGTAGAAATCAAATGAATTTGGATGCTTTAAAAAGGTTTCCATAACAAATAAGCCCGCTAGTGATTCGCCGATTATTCCACTTTCAGAAGTTGTTCGATAGGTACTATCGATATGTGGTTTTAGTTCACTTTGTATAAATGCTCTAAAATTCTTTGCTCCATCACTTTGAGGACAAAACTGTTTATCATAATCGGTATTTGAGAAGCCAGTTAAATCACGCCCCCTTACTGTATTTTCAATTCCAACTAGAAGAATTGGAGAGATGCTTTTGTCTGCAATTAACTTTTCTAGTGTATTTGCAATGTGTGGAAAGTCTTCATGAATTCCACCATCAGGCATATAAAGTACCGTTAACTCTTGCTTTTCTGTATTATAAGTTTTCGGTTTCCAAACATTGATTCTTCGCTCTTCTCCCAGTATGTTTGAGTATAGCCGAATACTATCATGCACAGGAATTGGATCTTTGTGAACCATGCTTTTGTTTTGACAAGCAATTAAGTAGATGCTTATAAACAGTAGAATGCTGCGAAATGTAATTGAATTCATGGTAAATGAATTATCGAGTGGCTTTACTTAGAAAGGATTTTAACAATCCAAAGAATAAAGTATAAGCCAATTCCAGTTCCAAAGAATAATACGGCTATAACAAAAGCTACACGGATTAAACCCACATCCCAACCTAATTTGTGGCTGAGCCATTCAGAAACACCTAAAATCATAATTTTTTATTTAGCTGATTTCTTCAAAGGTAGAAATACTTTGATTTCCCCTTTAAACTATTTTGATAAATGGTAATTGGATTAGAACAACTCCGCTATCATACAGCGTGCGCTGCCACCACCTATAGTTTCAATGGTTGGAATGGGAACGTCTAGGATTTTAATCTCTGCTTCAACTATCTTTTTTAATTGACTTGGAGTTAAGGTCTCTTTTGCACGGCTTGATAGAATAAGCACTTCTTCATTTTTCTCATTCAATACTAATAAACAATTGCCTAAAAATTGCTTCAATTGATTGGCATTAATCTCTATGATGAGCTTATCCAGAATAAGAGATTTCAAGTTTGATTGGTCTTTAGGAGAGATAAGTTCAGTACATATAATTCCAAAATTTGAACTTAAAGACATGAGAACATTGGTATGGTAAATTGGGGTTTGACTTTGGGTATGTGTTTCGAAGAGTAAATAGTCATAGCCACCAAGTTTCGCAAAATGTTGAAGTGCCTTTTCTGAAGTGCGTGAAGATTTAGCCGCAAAGATCATTTTGTTTTTGTGATCCATGACCATACTTCCTGTACCTTCTAAATAGAGGCTCTGATTCTCATACTTTTCCAATTCACGATTAATAGAGTACCCTTGCTTCTGAAGTGTAGCCAATATATCTGCTCTTCTTTCTAATCGCCTATTGGTCGCTTCCATAGGAAAAGTAAACAATTGCTTATTTGGAAGTGTGACAAACCAATTGTTAGGAAAAATTGCGTCAGGCTTTACGGGAAATTTGGTGTCATTTACAACCAAAACTTCTATTGAATTTTCACGAAGGAGATTTACATAATTGTCGAATTCCAATTCGGCCAATTCATTGATTTGTTCTGGATTTAGGTGGCCTATATGATTTTGAAATTCATTTGACGTGGCTGTTTCTGAGTTGTAACCAAAATTTGCTGGTCGAATCATCAATAATTTCTGAGCAATCATAAATCTTAAGAAATAGTAGACTGAGATGCTCTAATGCAACTCCAATTTGTGTGCTTAAAAGTAAAAGATTCAAATATGCTTTAAGCGATTTTTCCAAAAATAACTAGAACTCCACCTTTGCTCTGCTTGGTATTGATGAGCTAGGTTTTTGAGATAGACTTTAGAACTATTTTCGATGATGTAATGATAAGCCATGAAGGCCTCTTTTTCATTGGCTAAATGACTAGCAACAGCTTGTGCTCCATAAAATCCCGTTGCCATAGCAGATGTAATTCCATAAGAGGAAATGGGATCATATGAGAAAGCGGCATCTCCAATGGCAAGACATTTTTTGTAGTAAGGTTTTTCAAGGTAGCTGCTTCCACATGGCATGATTTTGTGGCTTTTCAATTCTTGAATAGAAGGTTTTATTAAGTTTTTAAATTGAACTGTTTGATCGATTTCCTTTGCTAAAAAGTGAGCCAAATCCTTTTTAGAAGGTATGATTTCATTAAGGGTGAAAAACATACAATTTACCTTACTAGTTGAAGTAGGAGAGAGGTACCACCAACCATTTTTCGTTGCTTCAATCCATATTTGACGTGGTATGGGTGTTTTTAATTGATGCCAAAACGATATGGCCATTTGTTGATCAAGTTCTTTTTTTTGAATTCCCAATTGACGAAATACACTTGCTTTTCTTCCTGTAGCATCAATTATATATGAAGAAGATATATTTATTTTTTCGGAATGACTTTGAACTTCTAGCGCTACATTTTTATCGCATTCAATTTGCTTGATTTTGAATCCTTCAAAAAATGGATTTTGCTTTTTTTGAATCAAGCTTCTTAATTGATTTTCAAATTTAATACGGTCAATTAAATAACCATGACCATGTAGATTGCTTATAAATTCTTCTTGATGAATTTGATTACTTCCCCAAATGCTTTGGTTGCCGTAATATGGAATATGCACCTCATCTTGAAGCAGGTCTAATAGACCCAATTGCTTGAGCAAGGGTTTACTGTTAGGTGGTAATGCATCTCCTGCTTTATAGTTGGCACTTTTATTAGCATCTATCAAACAATATGAAATGCCTAAAGCAGAAAATGTTAAAGCAGCGGCAAGTCCAGCTGGACCAGCCCCTGCAATAATAACATCACAATTATAAGACTGCATAGACTACATTTCGTCTCGTCCGTATGTCGGATGCGTTGCCGTTCTTTTGGCGGCTATTTTTGAAGCTTTTTTAGCTTTTACAGCGAATAGGCGTTCACTTACTTCTTCTTCTGTTTTTGACTTTCTGATTGTCTCCTCAGCATATAAAACTTGCTCATAACTTGCATCTGACTTCGGTAAGGGTCTTCCTTTTTCAACCCAAGCTTCTTGTGGTAAAAGTTCATGACTACCGGCTATTTCATCTTCTGATTTTGTAATAATTCCTAGTTGATGCCATTGGTGAACCATTTTATTGATTTTACTTAAGTATTGAGTTCCTAAATCGCGCAACCAATCTTGACGGTAATCAAAATGCTTTAGGCGCTGACCTATGTTGAGCTGCTCATCATTCATGCGTTCATATCCGTCTTCACTTAATACTTGATTGGGAACTCTAGCGGCCCAAAAGGAAGGAAGTGGTAAATAGGTGGCTGTATTATAGCCAGACAAGCAACTCGCTTCATCGGTTTGCCAAGGAACACCTAACCATCTGGTTAAAGCTCCGGGTCCGCTAACTGATAAAGGACCATTTTCACTAAGTGCAATTTGCGGAGAAAGCAAAGGACCAAAATTCAATTCGGTATCCTCTCCTTTTTCAACCACCTTTAAGCGATAAGGCGATTCCCACATACGTTTTATACGCATAGGCCAAGTTAGTTCAATACCTGGGTGAAAAGGGCCGCCTAAACACTCTTCCAAAGGCGCTTCATTTAAAGCTTGGAGTTGTTCTTTTAAGTTTAATTCTTCAAATGTTTTAGGAGCTTGTGGTGTACCAGTTGTAAAATCTCCTTTGGCCCATTTTTTCAATCTTTGGTATTGGGTTTTAGTAATAGGCAGATCTACGATGGCTAAGCCTTGATACTCTCCAAAACCATCTCCATAAAAGGGAGGAACTTGTTGTGGTTCATAAGCAGTTGATTCAGGGTCTCTGAACCATGCAAGTACTTTTTCTCTTACATTTCTTGAACTTTCTTCGGGTGACTCTAGTAACTTAAGAAACTCCGGATCTGTGAAATCAGATGGGGAATTATGTCCAAATAACATGGCAAAACCTTGGTTTACCCATTGAGTATTGGTCATTCGCTCTAAAATGGGGTAGATGTGTTCATAAAATACAATCCCATTAGCAGTAGGATTGGGGTAGTTCATCTCTCGAATAAAAAGATCTTGAACCACATCATTCATGGTAACAACACCAAATAAACCTGGCCCAAAATTAGGTGGAGTTACTGCAACCATTGCCGCTTTGGCTTCTATGGTCTTTCCATTTATTTCTACGGTAGCTCGAATAACTCCATCACAGGTGTCATCATGATAGCCTTCGTTATTGGCAAAGGTGGTAGGCGGAGCATTGTCAATAGATACAGCATCTCCATTTCCGGGTACAAAAATGACTCTTCCTTCGCTATCAGTTTCAATACGACCGAGATTGACTTTCTCGCCATAAAATTTGCCATCATCAAATTGAAAGTTTTCACCTTTGATATTTACACCACTTATTTCTTTTGGAGAGGGCTTTATGGCAAGTTGCGAACGATCACTTTCTGAGCTATTTCTATAGGAAGAAGGAATACCTGCCTGAGGAATATCTAAGGCGTTATTAAACTCATACCATGCGGCTTTAACATTGGCCACATGCACGTGCCAATTAATTTTAGCTTCTTTTGCACTGATTTCACCAAGTACCGTTCCTTCTTTGTCAAAGGCGTAAATTCTAAACTTAACGGCTTGTTTCTTGATTCTTCCTTCAGCGTCTTTATAGCCTTGTTCAGGTTTGGGTTCAACTCCAGGAACTTCTGAAGCTAAAAAGTAATCCGGCGAGTTTCCGATTCTAGCAATTCCAATAGGAGGGTAGATTGCTAAATGTTCAATTTTTGTTTGATCCATTTTGTTTTAATTAGGGTTATTGTTTTTTCAATTTTTGTGCTTAAACTGTTTTTTTAGTTAATCTCTTTCGCTGTATTCTTGATACATTTTAAGTACAAATTCACTAAAGTTGAAATCAGAATCAGGAAAGAAGTGGTCAATTTCATCATCATCTTGATTTAACCAATCGAAGTATTCATAGTGAATATCACTATCTTCTGGATAGCCATAGCATTGAATGGTAATACAAGCATCGGTTTTATGGGTGTTTTCCAACTGATGTATTTGGTTAAGCCAAGGTGTAATGTAAGTCACATCATTTAAACCGAAACTAGCAGTTTTAAACAAGTGCGGTTCATAAGCACTTTCAATGGCTAGCAAATCATTGCTGCTATTGGGAATGGCTTTACTTAGTGTAGCAAATAATTTGACTTGTATTTCTCCGTGTAACACTTTAATTATAGCCTCACTACCTCCATGATTGTGAATAGGAGAGCGCTTGCCACTGGGCCAAATTTCCATTACATAAGGAATGCCTGGAGATTCGCCTTGATTGCCGCCCATGGTGATACGCAAGTAAACCATATCAGGATGATCGCCAAATTCATCGGCCTTTTTCTTGATGATTTCATTGCAAATTTTACCCTCCGTATCAATGCTGTATTGGATGGCTTTGGCCAAATCAAAATCAGCAGGCAAATCAAAGTCTTTATTTACATTGGCCAGATTGAAATTACTTCCACCAACATTTTGATACAACTTTTGGCAAACAGTGGGGAGGTTAGCAGGAACCGTTGCTACTTGCTTGGCAACTTCACCCATGCTAATGTCATCCATGCTTTTCACTTTCATGGCTGCAGCTTCAACAATGGGGTCTTTAAATACAGCTATTAAGTTAGCCGATTCACTTAAATAAACATTCCTCAAATCTTTCAGCCATTGGTAAGGCGAATCATTGGGGTCGTTATACTTGGTAGGATGTAAATTAGGACCGATGTTTTTTTCACTTAGTTCTTCTTTCTCAAATTGATAACTGAATAGAACTAATTCAGCTCTGGGTTCTCCATAGCCTCCTTTTAACAATCTGTTTTCAAAATCAATGCTTAACCAAAAAAGACCTTCTGGGTATTCATTGTAACCTTTATTACAGCTAAAAAGTTGATCCGAATCAGCAGCCCAACCCCCTTTTTTAGATGCATAAAAAGAATAGCTGTTCGCGTCTATTCGTAAAGAAAAATATTGAAAAGTATCCTTCTTTTCTTTTCGATTTGGTGCTAAGATATCAAGCTGAGTAAAGCTTGATTCTGGTGAAAAAATAACAACTCCTTGGCCTTTGACCGGCAGAGAAGCAATTCCATTTTCAAAAGAGGTTTTAATTGGTTTAACAAACCTAATTCTATCATCATGATGTGACATAGCAAGACTTTTTTGGTATTAATTGAAGTTAGTATTTAATTGTTTTCCATTTGATTGCCGAAGCAAAGTGGAAAGACGAATATACTTTTTCTTGCTTAAAACCTTTTATTAATCTGCTAAATTTTGTTCGAAAAGCTATTCCACAAAATACATATCTAGTTCACCTTTTCCCTTGACAAAAACTTTTCCACGAGAAATACAATTGAACTCGTCTTTTACCAATTCAAATGTGGAAGAGGAGATGTTGATTTTTCCAGATTCACTTGCAGACTCCATTCTACTGGCAGTGTTAATGGTATCGCCAAAAAGGTCGTAAGCAAACTTCTTTTTACCTACCACGCCCGCCACCACAGTTCCAGAGTGAATTCCAATTCTCATTTTCCATTTTATTTCGTGGTTTTGGTTCCTTTCTTCCAGGTAGGTTAACATTTTTTTAGCAGCCTTTATGCAGTTTTCCGCATGCTTTGACAATTCGTTTTCCAAACCACATGCGGCCATGTAGGCATCACCAATGGTTTCAATTTTTTCAACTCCGGTTTCTTCCATAATAAGATCAAATTGCCCGAAAATATCATTGAGCTCATTAACTAAAGTAATTGCTGGGATTGAGGCTACCAAATGGGTAAAGCCTTCAAAGTCCGTGAAAAGTATGGATACGTTTTTGTGCCTTTTGGGAATGGTTTTACCGCTTTCTTTTAAATCTTTAATAATATTGGCTGGTAAAATATTGTGTAAAAGGTCATCTGATTTTTTCTGTTCAGCAAGCAATGAGTCTTCTGATTGATCAATTAACACAGACAAGCTCCAAATTAAGGCGAGACAAATCAGAGCCGTCATGCTGATGTTGACCATTTGCGATAAGTGCGGATCAAAATTTTCTTGATGTGCAATGAATTCCGCTTGAAAAACGACGGTAAAAACCAAAGTAAAACAAGCTAACAAACTAAAGGCATGAGCAAGCCTTCTTGCTTTTCGAGGAAAAGTCATATACGGCAGAAGGATGATTAAAAAGCAAACGTTTGTTATTCCGGAAGAGTATCCAGATAAATACAGAAATACAAGCATAGAAATGTATGCTGAGATAGCAAGCCAAACCGAAGCTGCAATTCTTTTGCCTTTCTGATTTAGCACCAATACCGCTACAAAAAGTAGACTCAGCAATCCGTTCCAAACAGCACTACTTATTTCTGAAATGGATAGTGCAATGAACATCCATACCCCATTAAATAAGACGCCCATAATGGCTGCAATATTTGATACTTGTAAGTATCTTTTTTCAGTGATCAAGAAGTTTTCTTTTAGACCATTGTTAGTCAACCTTTGAACGCCCTTTGAATTTGTTTCTCTTGTAGTCATTGAGCCAAATGTTAAATGGGGGTAAGATACAACCTTTAAACCACAAGCAATTATAAAGTTGGCTTAACACCTTAAAAGTTCAAAATACAATAGTTAGGTAGAGGAGTGGAAATTAATCTGAAACCATTTAGAAAGGTAGATTTACATCTGATAAATGCGATGTTTCTTATTGAAAGTTTGTCAATCCCAAATATTTGGTCTTTCTATGTTCATTGCTCTTAAATAGGATGTAAACTGTCCTGCATGGACCCCTTCGTGATAGCCAATTCTCAATAAATATTGGCCAAGGTTTTTCTTTTTGCCATTTCCTGGATGAATGATTTCTGTTTCGTTTAACGCTTTATCTGATAAACTACGAATACTTTCAATGAAGGCTTTTCTGTAAGGTTCCGCAAATTTGATTTCGTCTTCCACACTTACCATAGGTTTGCCTTTCCAAGGAGTTGTATAGTTTTTTAAACTCTCTTGCTTGATAATCATGTTCCAACCGTAATCGGCTTCCAATACATGTCTAATCATTTCAATGGCACTCATTGCCTCATCATCTACCTTCCAATGATAATGAGATTCAGGAAGAGCTCTCCAAAGCATAATGCTTCTTCTTCTTATCTCTGAAAAATTTAAAAGGATTTGTTCAACTTGGCTCATTAATTTGCTTTTACTGTAGAATTTAAATTTCTACACTATAATTGATAATCAAACCAAAGATAATTGCCTTTGCTGAAGTAGCCAGTTCATTTCACTAGAAAAAAGGGAAGGTTTGGTTAGAGTAAAAAAACACTTTTAGGGATTGCTTTACTTTATTCAAAAGTATTATAACATATTGAATAGTAAAATAAATTTATTGATAAACAATAAATAATTGTTGATATTTACTTTTTTATTTAAAGTTTATAGCAATGAAAACAAGTCAACTATTAAAATCAATGAAAGTGGTTTCGTGGATCATCTTTATAGGAATTTGCATTAAAGCCGGTGCAATTTTAATTTCCTTTCTAATCAGTTTGTTCATAGATCCAGAGGTAGCAAAAGATTTATACATGGGCCTCGATCTTTTGAGTGTTCAACATTTTAGCCACACGTATTATGTAGCTTTTGTCGTTTTAATGCTTTTTCTTCTAGTCGTTCAAGCTTTTATCTTCTTTTGGGTCATAAAGCTATTTGCCAAGTTCAATGAACAAACTCCATTTAGCCTTTTACTTTCAGATTTAATTAGCAAAATCAGCTATGCTACTCTTATTGCTGGCGGTTTAGCTTTAATCGGAACTGCCTTAAGTAAATGGTTGGTAAAGCAAGGGATTGCTGTGAATTACGATTGGTCAGCCCAAGAGTTTTTATTCATGGGAGCAGTTGTATTTATATTCGGTTTGTTTTACAAGCGAGGTATTGAAATTCAGTCGGAAAATGAATTAACAATTTAAGAGATGGCAATTGTAGTAAACTTAGATGTAATGATGGCAAAGCGAAAGATGTCTTTGAATGAACTTTCAGAGCGGGTTGGAATTAGTTTATCCAATTTGTCAATTTTAAAAACAGGAAAAGCAAAAGCAATTCGATTTAGTACCTTACATACCATCTGCCAAGTTTTAGAATGTCAACCTGGTGATTTATTAGAATTTCAAGAAGATGAAAACAATAGTAACAGTTAGGTGCAAATCTCGAGTTGAGTGTAGACTTGACTTGTAGTTTAGTCTAATGATTAATCCCCAAAAAAGGGAATAAGGAGCTTGGGTTTTGAGAATAACGGTTTAGAAGTGGTTGTTTTTTGATAAATAGGAAGATTCTGTGTCAGATACGTTTATTCATCCTATGGTTAAAAAAGTTAAAATCATTTCTAGAGAAAAAATTTTCTGCTAAATCATTTCCTGCCCAAAAATCCAATTGGATTTCTTTGATTTGTTTAAGCTCTGCTAAACGATAAGCTTCATTCATTAATAATTGTCCAACTCCGCGCTTTTGAAATGACTGAATAACCGCAACTTGGTCTATGTGTAATGTCGTTTTTTCATATTGAAATGCGGAATTTGGTCGGGTCTTTACAAACCCAAGGAGATACCCAATTGATTCTTCCTGAAAGCTAGCAAGGAATGCGAAGACATTTTTATCCTGAATCATTTTCTCAAAGGCATTTACCATTTCGTTCATATCGAATGGTTTAAATTCATCAGGAAAGTTATCATGATGCCAAGTTTGAACAGCTTTATTCAATTTGGCTAATTCACGAAAATCTTTTGTTTGTTCAATTGTTACCTGCATTCATATTTAAATTGCTGTCATTTCTCTAAACTCCTAGGTTCGATAATCTCATAAAAATAAGTGAAAGAATTAAAAAAGCAGAATCAGTATACCTTGATAGCCATTTGAATTAGATTTTCTCAAATTCTAATCCCATAATTTTCATTGAAACAATTTTTCCACTCTTATTTCTTAGGAATTGAATGGGATAGTTTGGAATGCTAAATAGGTCTTTAGCTATTGCATTCATTTCAACGCTATAGGCTCCTTTTCCATAATAAAATTGCAATTCACCATCTTCAAATTTAACTTCTTTAGCTACTTGTATATCTTTATTTAAATAAATGCCTTCAAGAGCTTTTAATTCTATTGCTGTATGCTCATAGGGCTCATATTCTTTGAATAACCAAGGCTTTTCATTTTCGTTTGCATAAAATCGGTATTGCTTTTGATTGGCTTGAATATCAAATTCCATAACGATGCCCTCCATCAAAAACATGTGCTTATCAATAGGCTTTAATGCTCCTATTTCATCTCCATCTGAAGTCGTTAGTACTAAATGATTTTCTCTTAGTTGAATAATGCCTGTTTTTACATCTTCATACTCATTTCCCAAAAAGAGGTAAGTGCCCTCATATTTTTTAAGGGTTTCATTAGAGAACTCAAGAATGGCAACCTCTTCTACCTGATTCGTGTTAACTTCTTTCTTCCTTGGAATGTATAAATCCACAAGTTGAAAAAAACGGTCTTCAAAGTCTTCTTCAAACGTATTTTGTGTGGTAAAAAAGGCCATGTCTAATTCAGGAAAGTATAAGTACTTAGAAACAAAGCCTCCCATTATCATACCGTCAAATCCCATAGCTGCATATCCATTATGCGTTTCAAATTCAACGCCTAATCCATAGTCAATGGTGGTTCCATTATTGAGCTTTGCTGTGGTGTGCATTTTCTTCCACAAATCTGCCGTGCCTATGCTAGCATTTCGAATGCCATTATGCCATTTAAACATATCTTTTGGCGTAGTCAAAATTTGACCATCTCCATTATAGATTGTAGCCGGTAAATCCATTTTGTAATAAGTTTCCTCATGTACCATATATCCTATTGCTCTATTTTTTATGATGTCGTATGTGCTGCTTTTCTTAATCGTATTTCCCATTTTTAAGGGCGAAAAAATATGCTCTTGAAGAAATGCTGCGAAAGATTTTTCGGATACTTTTTCAACTATATGGGCAAGCAAGATGTAGTTTGCGTTGGTATATTCAAAATATTCGCCTGGTTTAAAGTTGAGTTCGTTTAAATTAACAATGATATGGCTAACTCTAGATTGCGTAAGAATATCATTAAAAGATAAATCTGCCAAATAGAAATAAGGGTCAACTTCTGGTATTCCGCTAGTCTGATTGAGCAATTGCTCTATGGTTGGGTTACCTTTTTCATATCGAGGAAGCTTGTCGATGTATTTGTATGCAGGTTCTTTAATGGATAGTTTTCCTTCATTCTCTAATAACAATATGGCCGCTGCCGTAAATTGCTTGGCGATGGAACCAATATCAAATACAGTTTCACTGCTTACTGCAACGTGATCATCAAGATTTGCAAGTCCATACTGTTTTTCAAGAATAATCTTATCTCCTTTATATACAGCAATGGAAAATCCTGGGGAATTTTCGTCAACTTGGTATAGACTGTCAACCTTAAGATCAATATGTTGAGAAGATGCTAATCTGGGAATTAGAAGTAAAAAAAGGATGATGATTCCAAGTTTTTTTTGATGCATATATTTTGGTTTTCTTTCGCTTAAGACACGATTTTATTCTTGCTGTTTCACTTCAGTGAAGCTTATTTAAGTAAATGCTCCTCATCGTGTTCGATTACACCCTAAAAATAAGTGAAAGATTTAGATAAGCATCCTAATAACCAATCAAGAAAAAGGGGATAAGGAGCTAGGACTATGTGGAATTGTTCAAAAAGAAAGAGGCACTTGAAAAAGGAGTCTTTTCAAATCGCACTTGCAATTTGTTAAATTATTTAGCAATTTCATGGACTTTAATTTTCACTTAATCTACTACATCATGCAGGGAAAAACAAAAAGAAGCATAGCATTTGCATTCTTATTAACTCAAATTATCTTCCATTATCAATTACAGGCACAACGAATTGGATTGCCTGTTAAACCAGTTCTAACAGTTGGCTGTTTGTCTATACCTGAACCTTTCAGCTGTAGTTATCCTGATCATTTTTTGCTTGACAAAAAAGGAAATTTAGTGCACAATAGCCACTTAGAAGTGGTAGATCGATTTGGAAACAAAACGTGTAAACATATTCCAGAAAAAAAGGGAAAAACTCCTATAAAAGGAGGGACAGGTTTGCAGCAAAAATCGGCTCCAATTATACCGCCTGTAATTGATCCGGATTATGTTAGCCCCGATGGTTTGTTTGCGGTTTACCTAACCAATAGCACTGCAAACACCCCACCTGCAGGAGTTGGTTTTTCAGCCAACCAAGCGGCTAGAAATACAGTGGCTCAAGTATTTGCCGATATAGAACAACTTTTAGTGCAAAATACAAGCATTACCGAAGCTGTTAAATTTGAGTTGAAATCTACGTATTTCAATAACCCTGCCTTGGCATCTGCATCATCATACTATGATTACAACAATGTGAATAGCGGCAGTATTATCAATGGCGAAGTATGGAATGCAATTAATTTAAACAACAATGCCTTTAACGAATGGGATGGCAGAATCAATGTGAACTTTTACCATCCGTGGAGAACTGAAATCAATGCAGGTGTTTCACAATCTGGCTTTGACCTTTACTCTGTAGTGCTTCATGAAGTAATGCATGCCCTAGGATTTGCCTCAGGAATTGATGATGATGGTAGCCCAAGAAATGGAAATGCATATTTACCCTATGATTTGCTATTGCATGAGAATGCGGGTGGTAACTTAGTCAACCAAACTGGTACTTTTAACTTCCCCTTATTAAACGCTATAACTTCAGGATGTCCTTCTAATTTGCGTTTAGGTGCTAACGATAGATTTGTATATGCACCAACTATCTACGCAAATGGTACTAGCTTAAGCCATATTGATGTGGGAAATAATTGCAATTTTCCACTAACAGATTATTTAATGGCTCCAGGTGTTGCTTCAGATATGCCCCGAAGACTTCAAGCGGATGAAATTGATCTTTTATGTGAGCTCAATTATAATTTATCAAACACTTATGGTCATCCAAATGTGGTTTTATTTTCAAACCCTGCAGATGTCACAGCTCAGTCAAATTCAAGTAATTTGATTAATTATACTGGCTGTCAATTACTTGTGCTTGGGGTTAATGATTTTGAAGCTCCGGGAACAGCTCCAACTGTGGTAAACTGTATAGACAGTACATTAAGTATTTTAGAATCTACTTTGCTTGCCAATGATGTTTCTACCACGGGTTCTCCACTTCAAGTAAGTAACCTATTTGCGACAGAAGGTACTATTACCACTACAGGAACAGCACCCAATAGAACTTTTATTTATACGCCAACCGTAACAGGTATAGTCCAATTGGTTTATCAGCCTATGGATAACAACAACAATGTGGGTAATTACACCTATGTAAATATTGAAGTATTGAGCTGCCCAGGTTTTGATTGCACCAATTCAAGTTCCTGTAATTTAATTTGCAATCCAGAGCTTTCTGATTTTGGCAATTGTACTCCTACTGAATGTATTAACTATCAAATTAATTATCCTAACAGTTCAGATTGTTCTTCTCCAAATAACTTTCACATCCCCGGTTGGGCCAGTTATTTCTTTTCTCCAGATTGGATGCCGAACCTACCTTTTACAGAATGTCTAGGGCCGGGAAGTATTGAATTTAATACCGTGCCTCTTCCCAATGCAACTGGAGGAAGAATTTCTTTTTTCTCTTCAGAAATTCCGCTTTCAAGTGGGTTTACTAATTTTCAGTCAGAGGTGTTAACAACCAATGTCATGTTGCAACCGAATCGTAGATACATACTTTCTTATCATAAGATTGATGGTAGAGAAAATGGTTCTACAGGTGTAACTAGTCCAGGTTTGCAAATCTGTTTAACGCAGAATTTTAATCCTTCAAGCTTTTTACTTGCTTATAGTCATAATACTGGAACAGGTAATGTAGTAGCTGCTGGTGCAGATAGTCAAGTATTTGACCAGGCAAAGTTTGATATTGCTGTAGACCCAACTATAGGTGATATTTGGTCTCAAACGGTATTAGATTTTACCACGCCAACTGGAACTCCTTTGCAGTATTTGAGTTTTTATAATCTGGTAGACTCCTCCTATACTCAATCCGGAAACTCGTATTCAAATGTTAGTCAAACATTTATTAGTCAGCTAGACCGTTTTGAATTAATTGAAGACCACATGGGAGATTTAGATGCTCAATATAGTGTGGAGTGTGGAGCTTCTGCCAATGTTGGTATAGAATTATGCACGGTTTCAAATATGAGCTTTCAATGGTGGGATATGACCAATAACATTCAATTAACCGACGGAAATGTCATTGTAAACGCATCTCCATTTGGTACCTATCAAGTTGTATCTACCAATGCAAATGGTTCGGTTATTGGTTTTTCTGATTTATACAGCAATATCAATTTAGAATTACGTCGAATTATTCCCAATCAAACCGTTAATGGATTAACTATTTTTAATTCTGTACCTGCCGTTCAAAATACGGCACAAACCACTATTAACATCATCGGAGGTGGTATTCCAAACGATGCTTCTTTTTCTTTTACCGTAGATGCGAGCAATTGTGGAGACTACACTTTTCAATCAAACACACAAAATAATGGAGAAACTCACCAATGGGATTTCCAAAATGATGGAGTACTAGATGCAAGTGGAACCACGGTGAATTTCATTTATCCTGCATTGGGTACTTATGAGGTAGTGCATACGGTTAGTAATAGTTGTGGTACTAGAAGCGATACAACAACGATAACCATCAGTAACTGTGTGATACCTGTAAATTGTTTGTGGCCCAGAAATTATGGAAGCAATGCGGCTTTAAATGAAAATAGTGATGCTGTAGTGGTTGATCAATCAGGAAATGTGTTTGTTCATGGTATAGTGGATCCATCCGTGATTTTTGAAAATGGAACAAGCATAGCAAGCGGTGTCTATTTAGCTAAATACGATAGCTGTGGGGCTCTTTTATGGGTAAACGATGTACAAGCTTACGGCTATAAATTCTCAAATATGAAAATTGATAATTTGGGAAATCCAATCTATTTAGCAACAACAGCTAATAATTCCAGCGATTCAGACATTTCTTACTTCTTAACCAAGTTTAGCAATAGCAATGGAAATGTGATTTGGTCCAATGAAATTGAACAGTGGAAGTACTTACCTTGGCCAGCTTTTGATATTGATATGAGCAATAACAATATCTATATGATTACTAATGTTAGTAAGTATTGCAGAGTAAAGCAATCCAATGGAAATTACATCATCAATTACACAGCTCCTGTTTTGTCCTCTACTTATCCCAAAACCAAAAGCTTTGTGATTGGATTTAATCCAAATGGCATGCAACTTTGGAATGATCCTTTAGTGGCGGCAAGTGGTAATGGAAAAATAATGGATATTGTTGTTGGAGAAAGTACAAATCGACTTTACCTAGCCGGTGATATTTCAACACATCCATCAAATACCATGGGAAGTTTGAGTTTCGGAAGTAATCCCACGATGAGTTTTACCACAACAAATGATAAACAACTGTTTATTGCTTCTTTCACTTTGGCTGGAAATGTAGTTTATTCGAATGTACATCCGTTTCAAGTTGATCAGCAAGGTCTTGACCAAATTGAATTTAGCAATACAGACAATGAGATTTATTTAACTACTGTTTTCGATCAAACGCACTTGTTTAATGCTTCTGGAAATTGGTTAACTACATTCAATACATCTAATGTGGTTGAAACCTATTTTGATCAAACTAGTAATTTCTTATATACTTGTGGGTTGCTGTCTACAGGCAATTCAGTAATGACAGGTGTATTGCAAATCGATAAGTATGATCGAACAACTAAAATTTGGTCTTATGTAAGAAATGACCTGCCTGCCAAAGCTTTTGCAACAGATATTTTTAAAGACCCTACTTCCAACCAAGTGTATTTTTCTGGTGCGTATTGGGATGGAGATTTTAGTTTTAATGCTTCTGATGTGATGTATTTGGCAGGACAGCGAGATGCTTACGTGGCCCGAATAAAAGATCAGGGAAGTAGTGTAGCTTATCGAAAAACTTCAGCAGGAAATGCAATAGAAGCTCAAGAAGAATTGGAAACTTTGACTGTTTTTCCGAATCCGTCTGAAGGGAAATTTAAATTTAAACTAGATACAGAACTTGAAACTGCAAGCCAAGTTCAGGTATTTGATTTCTCTGGAAGGTTGCTTTTAGATTCTGGCTTTGAAAAGCAGGAATGGATGATTGATTTATCAAACTATGCAAATGGTGTTTTTCAAGTTGTGGTTAAACAAGGACACTCCATTTATACCACTAAACTAGTCAAGTATTAAGCAACTCATAAAGCCTAAAAAGTTCCGTTCTATCTTGAAGAACGGAACTTTTTTGTTTAAAATGATAGCTTGTTCAGTTAAGCTGTTAACTTAAATTGATTAGAATAAAGAGTGATCTTTTCTCTGAAATGGGTCGCTTTTAAAAGTGCTTAGATGGAGTTGCTATTTGATAAAAAGGAGGGTTGTGCAGCTGTCCCGCGGGAGGCGAGATCAGCTACTTTTGTTAGCGGCAGTTTTTTACTTATTTCATTTCCTTCTTACAAATATCAAAAGTCAATGTGTCACCTGTATCAGGTTTAAATTTAATAATGCAAGTCGAGTCTGGTATAAAAGTCAGTTGGTCAATTCTTTCTCCGTCTCTGTATAGATACACGGGATAATAATGTGGTCCCGCAAATCCAATACATTTCTTTTCAATTATTTCGTATTCACCAATTTCCCATTTTCGATTGTTATCACATTCAAGTCCGAATACTTCTGAAACTACATGAAGTAGTAAATACCAACCTACAACCACTAAAACAAGCAGACTTCCTATTGTCAAAAATAGAGCTTTCCATTTTCTTTTGATTATCATCGAAATAATCAAAATCAGGATTGGTATTACTATCAGGTATAGGATTGTCATTTTAAATTGCCGCTAACGTTTAGTATATGGCAAGTAGGGCAGTAGAAAGCGATAAACTTTCAAGTTTGCTCTGAGCCAAAACGTTGTATTTTGTTTTTAATTTATTCATTCTTAAAAGCCAAATCAACGATTTGGCGGTGTTTGTAAATAGCACTGAACTTTCGTAAACCTCCGAACGCCCTATTTGCTATATACCGTGTTAGGCACTGGTTTTTTTATTTTATCGTTACCCAATCTGCTTTTATATCAAGGTTTTTCAAGTCAGACGGAACTTCTAATTCAGGATAGTCTCCAACTGTTTTTTCTTCGGTCATAAATACAAAACCCCAATTATTGGTTGTATCAGAAATATACTCCCATCCATTCATTAAGTCTTGATTGACTTTTACATTGGGATACTTATCTGAAATATTTCTTACAGTTGAATTTGGATTGAGTCCATTTGTTGTTTTTAATCTAGGTGAGGCTGCAATTATGATTAATAGGGTGTCGGTACCAAGTGTCGGTATCAAACCAAATGCTAAGTCATCTTTGTCATAATACAAATAAGCGGGACTTCCACCACCAAACCCATAACTTGTAGCTTGTCCGACTTCTTTTCTAAGTCCTTCAAACCTTTGTTCCGCTTCTGAAATCGTCATTCCAACTTTAATTTCTCCAAGTTGTCCTTTTTTTATCTCAAACTTCTGGTAATCGAAGTCCAACTTTTCTGAACTTTCATTATCTGTCGATTCAGATTTTGTCTGTACAGGTTGCTCTACTTTTTCCTTTTTATCAGCCGACTGACTACAAGACCAAGTTACTGTCAGCAGTATTAAGTATGTTAATTGTCGTATCATTTTTCTACTTGTGCCTAACAAGTAAATATATTGCACTAGTGCAACACATATCTTTTATAGGTTGAACTTAGGTTTTTAGGGTTAATGTTTTTTATATCAACGTTATACTCGTTTTTAAACGACAAATAAGCCTTTGCTATCGTGTAATGTTTTCCTTGTTTCATCATCGGTTTTCAAAACTTTTTCCGCCACCAAGATAATCAAATTCAAGCATAAAAAAAGTCCCACCTGTGGGGTGAGACTCTTTCGTTGTTTTATGTTGTATTTCTTATTTACTTAACGCTGGGCAAAGCCATTTTGTTTTAAGTCAAAACGGTCTAAGCGCATTACCTTGGTCCAAGCGGCTACAAAATCTGTTACAAACTTTTCACGGGCATCGTCAGAAGCATATACTTCAGCCAAGGCTCGTAGCTCTGAATTAGAACCAAAAATCAAATCAGCTCTTGTGGCAGTAAAGGCCACTTCGCCATTGGCACGGTTTACAAGCTCAAATACGCCTTTTTCACCTTCTTTGGTTCTCCACATATAATCCATAGAAGTAATGTGCACAAAAAAGTCGTTACTCAAGGTGCCAGGTCTGTCGGTTAATACACCATGTGCAGAACCATCGTAATTGGCATTAAGCGCACGCATACCACCCACCAAAACAGTCATTTCAGGCGCACTTAAAGTCAACAATTGGGCTTTGTCAACCAACAATTCTTCGGTGGTTAAGGTGTAATCAGTTTTCTGATAATTTCTAAAACCATCGGCCATGGGTTCCAATACTTTCATGCCTTCCACATCGGTCATTTCAGCAGTAGCGTCTGTTCGGCCAGCTTCAAAAGGCACTTTCACATCATAGCCAAACTTTTTGGCTGCTTGTTCTACCGCAGCATTTCCACCCAAAACAATCAGGTCTGCCATAGAAACTTGCTTCTCCTTGTTGGCTTTGTTAAAGTCTTTTTGAATCTGCTCATATACCGCCAATACTTCGTTCAGCTCAGTAGGTTGGTTTACGTCCCAACTTCTTTGTGGTTCCAAGCGAATGCGTGCTCCATTAGCGCCACCTTTAAAATCAGAACCTCTAAAGGTAGAAGCCGAAGCCCAAGCCGTGCGAATTAAAGCTTCTTGGCTTAGCTTGCTGTCTAAGATTTGCCTTTTCAAGGCCTTTACATCATTGGCATCAATCATTTTGTAATCCGCTTTTGGAATCGGGTCTTGCCATAAGAAATCTTGTTTGGGGACTTCTGGTCCTAAATACAATTGCTTAGGCCCCATATCGCGGTGGGTAAGCTTAAACCAAGCTTTGGCAAAAGCCTGCTGAAATTCATCTGGATTGTTTAAAAAACGCTCTGATATTTTTCGGTAGGCCGGATCTTCAATCAAAGATAAATCAGTGGTAAACATCGTCGGCTTGTGCTTTTTGTCTTTGTCAAAAGCATCTGGTACCATTACTTTAGGGTCTTTGGCCACCCACATGTGTCCACCCGCAGGTGATTTGGTTAATTCCCATTCTTCGTTAAACAGGGCTTTAAAATAACCCATGCTCCATTGGGTTGGGGTAGCAGTCCAAGTCACTTCTAAACCAGAAGTAATGGTGTGCTCGGCTTTTCCGCTTTCGTAGCTGTTTCTCCATCCCATGCCTTGCTCGGTAATGGGGGCTGCTTCTGGCTCAGGGCCTACATGCGTAGCAGGTGCCGCACCATGCGATTTTCCAAAGGTATGTCCGCCGGCAATGAGGGCTACCGTTTCTTCATCGTTCATGCCCATGCGGCCAAAGGTTTCACGTATGTCGTGCGCAGCCAATTTGGGGTCCGGGTTTCCGTTTGGTCCTTCCGGGTTCACGTAAATCAAACCCATTTGCACAGCCGCTAAAGGTCTTTCTAAATCGCGGTCTCCGCTGTAGCGTTCGTCGGCTAACCATTCGCTTTCTGGTCCCCAATATACATTGCTCGCTGGTTCCCAAACATCTGGTCTACCGCCACCAAAACCAATCGGTTGCATGCCCATATCTTCTAAGGCAACGGTTCCTGCCAAAATCATTAAATCGGCCCACGAAATGTTTTTGCCGTACTTCTGTTTAATCGGCCATAACAAACGTCTGGCTTTGTCTAAGTTGGCATTGTCGGGCCATGAATTAATCGGTGCAAACCGCTGCTGACCTTCCCGAGATCCACCTCTTCCGTCGCCAGTTCGGTAAGTTCCGGCAGAGTGCCACGACATGCGGATAAAGAAAGGACCGTAATGCCCAAAGTCTGCAGGCCACCATTCTTTGGAATCGGTAAGCGCTTTTTTAATATCCGTTTTTAAAGCCTCATAATCCAAGGCCAAAAAGGCTTCTTTATAGTTAAAATTTTCATCCATGGGATTAGAGCGGGCATCGTTTAAACGAAGCACACTTAAATCCAATCGGTTGGGCCACCAATCCATGGGTTTTCGAACTTCTTGAGAAGAGCGGTCGCCTTCTTTGTTTTCGTAGTTCATTTCGCTGTGGTTGGCTTGTGCATCTCCGCCATGCATCACCGGACATTTAGAAATGTCTTGCGCTTGGGCAGAAAGGGCTAAAAGCACACTGAAAGAGGTAATAAGCTGTTTCATGCTGTTTGATTTTAAGGGGTTATTCTATTGTAGACTTCAAAATTATTGCGTTAGTTTGATTTATAAAAACTATATTTTCTATAGAAACATTGATGAAATAGATGAACGTACAACAGATTGAATATGTTCTTGCGGTAGCTGAAATACAACATTTTGAGCGTGCTGCAGAAAAGTGTTTTGTGACGCAATCCACCTTAAGTACTATGATTTCGCGCTTTGAGGATGAATTGGGGATTCAAATTTTTGACCGTAAGCGGAAACCAGTGGGGCTAACCACGGAAGGGGAAGTTTTGCTCGAACAATTGAAAAAGATAAAGCAAGAGCTAGAGCAACTCAAAGAATTGAGTCAAGAAATTAAAGGAGAAATCAAAGGGGATTTAAGCATTTCGGTCATTCCTACCATTGCACCTTTTTTGCTGCCTTTGTTTTTACAGGGCTTTGCGCAGAAGTTTCCCAACCTAAATATTGTGGTGAAAGAGCAAACCACTGCAGAAATTATGCGGCAAATTAAATCCAGAGATTTAGACATTGGCATTATATCCATTCCTGTGAAAGATCCTGATATTTTGGAGTACAAGCTGTATGATGAGCCTTTTTTGTTTTACGATGCCGGACATGAATTGAAGAAGCAAATTAAGCCAAGCACTATAGATGCTAATAATTTGTGCCTCTTGGAGGAAGGGCATTGCATGCGTACGCAAGTCATCAACCTTTGTGATTTGCATAAAAACAATTTAAAAAGCCTGTTGAATTTCGATTACAAAGCTGGTTCTATCGATAGTTTGTTACGCTTTGTAAAAGTGAATGGAGCAACCACTTTGTTACCCTATTTAGCTACCACCGACTTTGGGGCAGAAGAGCAAAAGCATTTGAGTGAGTTTAATGATCCCACGCCTTTTAGAAGTGTAGGTTTGGTGGTTCATCGTCATTTTGTGAAGAAGCAGATTTTGGAAAAATTGCAGGCTGAAATAATAGAAAAAGTTCGTCCACTTTTAGCCGAATTAGAGTTGAAAGGGGAGGAGTTGATGCCGGTTTAGTTTGTAAAGAATAATTGCTGTGGGCTGCTTTTCTCAAGAAAGTTTTGATAGAGGTAATAGAGTTTGCCCTCACGAATTTGCAAATTACTGGGAAAGGGGTGTAAGCTCTCAATTTTTTTACCAACTAGTTGACCTGTAGTTAAGTTTATTTGTTGCACATACAATCGGTTTTTATCGTTGTAGACCGAATAAACATCACCAGTGTAATAATCATGAATTAAATGCCTTTCCCAATTTTGCTTCAGGTGATAGTTTATGGGAATTTGATGCATTCTTTTCCCATCATGTCGATAAAAACTAATGCTATCAGAAAAATGGTCGAAAAGTACAAAGGTGTTATTACTGTTGTACACAGGACAATAAAGTGGGTCACTTAAGGCATGTTTGAAGAACACAAAAGCATAGTCTAATTCTTTTAAACTCTGTCCTTCACTTGAGTTATTGCTGCTACTTATTCCTTTTCCTGCCGCTCTAAGATAAGCATATTGCTGTTCAAAATCATGAAAAACATCTTTTGTTCGTTGATCTTTAATGTGCTTTAACTTTTTAAGTCCTACAATTCCATCTTTTTTCAAATAGTAGCGAATGTCTTGTTGATGCTTATCTTCAAAACCAATCATCATCGTATGGCCAATGGCCGATTTACAGTTCATCAAAGAGTTCTCATACTTTTCCTTCTCAAAGGCTTTTCCTACTTTAAAACTGCTGTCAGTAAAATGAATTTGAAAAATGCTGTCTTTACTTATCAAGTGAATGTTTCGAAAACAATCTTGCAAAAGTTTTAAGTTTTTGCCCTTTACCTCTAACTCTGATAAACTATTGCTTCTATTATCAATTAAACGTAAAATTCGCTGATTGCCAATGCCAAGTAATAATAAGGTAGCATTTTCATAGAAAGCATAATCAGCTACATAAGCTGATTCTTTTTTATAAAATAAAGGATTTTCTTCAGCAGCGATATCAACAGGAATTAAATCGTAACTCTTTTCTTGAAGAATAACGATAAGAAACAAGCTATCTTTATTGGAAGACATTTTTCCATTCTCATTCAAGTCTACTATTCTATGTTCATAACTAATGTGGGAAATAAGAACTTGATTTGGCAATTGCGATTCAAAATAGAGTAAACCATTATTGCTCGCTCCAATAAATTGTTTTTCCTTAATTGTGCTAACGTAAGCATCGTTTATTTTTTGGTTAAACTCATTTTGTATTTCTAGAATAACGGTTACCCAATTAGTGCTTTGGGCACTACTAATTTGAGGAGAAAAGTGAATCAAAAGAATAAAGAAAAGTATAAATTGTTTCATAAAGGTCTAGTCAAAGGAATACACAATTTTAAACTTAGACATATTATCATTTTAAAGTGTTGCCTCATACGAAATAGTATTTTTTACAAGAAAGCTATTTAAGGCAATTCTACTCTTCAATATGAACGTGTTGATTTTCTTGTGGGAAGTTTAAAGTTGGTTAAGAGGTACACTGTAAATGATTTTAAGAAATCAAAAACATTTACTGTATCGCCAAAGGACTCTTAAAAATGCATACAGCCTGTTTAGCCTATTGCGATGGAAAGCACAGATTTATAGAGAAAGTTCGTCCGCTATTAGCCGAATTGGAGTTGAAAGGGGAGGAGTTGATGCCGGTTTAGTTTTTAGCGCTTAAAATTACAGGCGATTTTACCCCGTCAATTTGTACGTGTTCATTTCCTTGTGGGAAGGACCAAACGGCATAATCTTTTTCAAACTTTCCAAAAATGGCTAAGCCCAAAGGATTTAGAATAGACAATTTGCGTTGCGACATATCGCCTTCTTCAGGAGGAACAATTAGCAAACCCACTTTTCGACCGAATGCGGTTTCCACATCTACTCGAGAGTAAAGTCGAACCAGTGTGTCTGCCGCTTTTTCTTGAGAAACCAATGCCGCAGATTGCAATTGTTTCTGAAAAGCACGAATTAGTTTTACGCTTGCCGGATCAACAATTTTACAATTCCTAAGAATTTCTTGAAGTTTTGGATATTCTTCTTCAACAATGGTGAGCATACCTTACTTAAATCTGTTTTAGTTCTGCTAATGTGGCTTGTAAACTTTGTTTGGCATCTCCAAATAGAATTTTACAATTGGGCTTTTCAAACAATAAGTTAAGCGCACCGGAATAGCCGCTTGCCATGCTTCGTTTTAATACAATTACTTGCTTGGCCTCATGTGCCTTTATAATTGGCATGCCGTAAATAATGCTTTCAGGATCGCTTTCTGCCGCAGGGTTTACCACATCATTGGCACCAATTACCAAAACCAAATCGTATTCATTCATCTGCTCATTTACCGCATCCATTTCATAAATGTCTTCATAATCTACTTGGGCTTCGGCCAAAAGTACATTCATGTGTCCGGGCATTCTTCCTGCTACAGGATGAATAATATAGTCTAATTCAATTTCTTTAGAAGCCAATAATTTTTGAAGTTCAAAGCATTCTTTTTGGGCTTGGGCTACCGCCATTCCAAAGCCAGGTACAATGGCTACTTTTTTTGAAAAGCTTAATAAACTAGCGGTTTCTCCATGACTGATAGATTGTACATTTTGTTCACCTTCTGCGGCTTTAATAGTACTTTTTGAGGAGCTAAAAATGGCCTTTAACGAACGGTTCATGGCTTTGCTCATTTGTAGACTTAAGAAAATGCCTGTAAAACCAACTAGAATTCCACCCAACAGCATAATGGTACTTTCGAAAATGATTCCTGAGAAAGCAGTAGCAATTCCAGTTACGGCATTTAAAACAGAAATTAAAACAGGCATATCTGCACCGCCGATAGGCATGGCAATAAAAAAACCGATGAACAAACTTAAAGCGCCTAAGCGAAGACAAAGCAAGGCAAAGCTTGAAAATTCAGGGTCATATAGGTGAAGCCCGATAAACTCAGCAAATAAAAAGAGGGAGAAATAAAGAATCCATTTGGTTTTAAGACGCTTCTTTAGTTTGCCACCAAGTTTGTAAAAAGCGACAATACTTCCGGTAAATGAAGCCCCACCTAAGGTAATACCGCCAATTAAAATGATTTTGCTGCTCAAGCTAAAACTTTCATTGGGGAAATGATAAACCTCATTTAAACCAATTAAAAGGGCACATAATCCGCCAAAAGCATTGAACAAAGAAATCAATTCCGGAATTCGACGCATGTCGTACTTATACGAAAGGTAACGACCGATTAGTGTACCTACACTGAGAATGCTCAAGAGTAAGATAAAATTGGGTATGCGGTTGCTTTGATACAAGCACAAGAAAACCGTGGCAGTTATGGCCAAGAACATGGAAATGGCAGATATTATGTTGCCTTTGTTCGCATTCCCTGCTTTGCCCATAAATTTTAATCCGAAGATAAAACCAAGCGCAGAAAGCAAATAGGCGAAGTTTAAATAGACCATCATTTTTTCTTGCTTTTAGATTTTGAAAACATACTGAGCATGCGATTGGTGACAAAAAAACCACCTGCCACGTTAATGCTACCAATTAAAATGGCCAAGGAGGCAATGGCAATGTTGAGGTACTCTTCCAAAGGCGTATTAAGCAATTGCAAGATTCCTCCAATTAGTATAATTCCGCTAATGGCATTGGAACCCGACATTAGTGGTGTGTGCAAAACTGCAGGTACATTTTTAATGACTTCTATGCCTATTAAAATGCTGAGCATAATCACATAAAGGCCATCAATATCAGTAAGGTAAAAGGTATTAAGCATATGTTTTGGTACTTAGGGTTTCATTTAAATAGGGGTGAATGATTTTTCCATTTTCTACAATTTTTGTGGCGGTTAAAATGTCATCATTGCCAAGAGCTTCACGGTTTAATAAGTGCTTAAGAAAGGCGGTAAAATTGTTAGAAATAAGCATGGAAGCTGAAGTCGAGCAGCGGTTGAGTAAAGAGTTTAAGCCAAATATTTTTACGCCCTGAAAATCAATAGTTTGATCGGACTCTGTTAAGGTGCAATTGCCTCCATTTTCGGCCGCTAAGTCAATAATAATGGAGCCTTTTTTCATTTGCATAACCGCTTCGGTAGGGAGTAAGATCGGGGCTTTTTTGCCGGGAATTTTAGCTGTAGTGATTACTACATCGGCTTTAGCAGCAACTTCTGTAATGCGCTGATTTACTTTTTGCAAATAGGCTTCTTTTTGTTCAATGGCGTAGCCACCTGCATTTTGATCCTCTTCTGCACCCTCAATTTCAATAAACTTGGCCCCTAAACTGGCTACTTCTGTTTTAGTAGAAGAGCGAACATCAAAAGCTTCTACAACAGCACCTAATCGTTTGGAAGTGGCAATGGCTTGTAATCCGGCAACTCCAGCTCCTAAAACTAAATATTTGGCTGGAGGTAAAGTGCCAGCAGCACTGCTCATCATAGGAACCACCATGGGCAATTGTTCGGCAGCTAAAAGTGCCGCTTGATAACCAGAAATAGAGGCTAAAGTAGAAACCAAATCCATGGATTGAGCCAAACTGGTTCTTGGCATTAAATCAAGGCTAAAAACTTGACAATTTCTGCCTTCAAAAGCTAACGCAGCCTCCGGATGGTTTAAAATGCCATAAAAGCCAATGCAGCTTTGTAGCTTTTCTTTGCGCAGAGGACTCGCTTTTTTTAGAAAGCTTAGAATGATGTCGGCCTCCTTTAAAAGGCTTTCATAATCACGAATGCTAGCTCCAGCTCTTTCGTAATCTTCATTCGAAAACCCACAACTTAAACCAGCATCTTTTTCAATGCAAATGTTAAATTCTTTGCTCAGCTTTTTGACTGAATCTGGACTTAAAGAAACTATTTGGTGTTGCTCCTCTTCTTTAAGCACTGCTAATTGTTGCATACCCGTTGTATTACTTCTTTGTTTTTTATCGATTTTTTGTCGAAAGCAGATTCACTAAACAAATTGGCCATATTGATCAAGTCTTCTTTGTGTTGACTTAACAAACACGATTTAAAATGCAGCTGCCATTGTTGAAGTTTTACATCAAAAGATTTGGGAAAATAAACCAGTTGTATGTTGTGTTTAGGAATGAGCTTTTTTAAGCTATCTTCTAAATTTAAATCGATTGAAATGATTTGTAATTTTTGAAAAGTTCCTATTCCGAGTGACCGTATGCTTTTGGTTTGGTTTTTCAGCTTTTGTAAAGATTTACTTTGTTCATGTTTAAAAAAATCCTCGCCTTCGTGCAAAAGGTCTAGAGCCGCAAAGCCTACTATTTGATAGTTGAATGAGTGCATCAAAATGAATTCAGCTTCTACGTTTTTAAAATGAACCAAACATTGTTTTAGCGCATTTTCTGATGAATCAGTAAAGTCAGTAGGAATAAGAACTTTTATCATTAGGACAAGGCTTAGCTATACGGAACGCTTAGTCCACGCATTCTAAATTTCTTGCCGCTTAATTCTGCATATATTTTATTCTTTAGTTTTCGATAATCCGTTAAAAACGAGATGTATTTAGCCCGGTAGTTCTCATGGGTTTTTAAGAGGTCTAAATCGCAACCACTTTCTTCGCAAAGCAATTCATCAGGCTTTTCTTTTTTATACGCCTTAAGCAGTTGATTTAGTTCTATGCATGCAAACTCCTTTTCTTCTAATACTTGTAAGTACTGGGTGCTATCTATTTCATCATCAATATTAAACGAACACATTTTTATAAGTGAACGCAATTCGGTTTGAATCCGATTTAAGTGAACAAGCCAAGTTGCTAATTCGTATTGATTTAGTTTATGGCTAATATCCAATTCCGTTTCGTGTGCATTATTTTTCATCTCAACTAATTTTGTAAGTGAACATGGGTCAAGTTTTCTTTTGCTTGAGAAACCGCTAGAATTTTAATCTCTTTTTCTCCTCTTGGAAATTGCCATTTTACAATATCACCTTCGCCATATCCAATTAAGGCCAAACCCATAGGAGTTAAAATGGAAATTTTTCCATTCTTCCAATCTTTGTCAGCCGGTTTTACCAACTCAACTACAACTTCTTTCTCATCGATTGATAAGGTTACTTGGCTATTAAAGGCAATAATGTGAGCCGGAAGATCTTCATCTTCTACTAAGCTTGCCACTTTTAATTCAGTGGCAAGCTTTTTTAAAGAATTCCGAGTCTCTTGGTTGTTTTCTAAACCATTAACCTTTAAAATTCCTGTCAAATATTCGTAGTCCCTTTTTCTCAAGACAATAGGCTTTGTTTTCATCTTTTTTTGACTTTATGGGAAAATACCTCTTTGAATGTATGCTTTTTCAATGCGCTGAATAGCAATGCAGTAAGCTGCTGTTCGAAAGTCAACTTTTTCTTTTTGGGCATAATATGACACTTTGCCGAAAGATTCATCTAACTTTTTGTCTAATCGCTCAATAACTTCTTTCATTTGCCAAATTTCACCGCTACGGTTTTGCAACCATTCGAAATAACTAGCAATTACTCCACCTGAGTTGCACAAAATATCTGGTATAATGGTTACCCCTTTTTCAAGTAGAATTTTTTCACCTTCCACATCTGTAGGTCCATTAGCGCCCTCTGCAATAAGTTTAGCTTTAATGGTATTGGCGTTTGCTGAAGTAATTTGGTTGCCCAAAGCAGCTGGTACGATAATGTCACAGTCTAATCCAAAAAAGTCTTCTTTTTTAATGCTGCTTGCTTTTGAATATCCTAATGAGCTTCCTGAATTGGCTTGGCAGTAACTATTTAGTCTTTCTACATCAATACCTTCTTCGTTGTATAGGGTACTAAAGGCATCTTGAACAGCAATAAGTTTAGCACCTTCTTTTTCAAGAAAATGAGCTGCCCGGTATCCAACATTTCCGAAACCTTGAACAATAAAGGTTTTGTCTTTTAAGGGTTGTTTATGAAGTTTAGCCCACAGTTTTATGGTATAAAACACGCCGTAACCGGTTGCCCGATCTCTGCCCTCTAGTCCGCCACTTTCTACGGGCTTACCAGTTACAACATGTTGGTTCATAGATCGCTCAGAAGGTGGCATAGTACTCATATACGTATCTGCCATCCAAGCCATGGTTTGACTATTGGTGTTTACATCTGGTGCAGGTATGTCGTATTCTGGACCAATGTTTTCGCCCAAAGCAAACGTAAATCTTCGGGTAATTCTTTCTAATTCTGAAGCTGAGTATAAAGAAGGGTCGAGTTTAATGCCACCTTTACCGCCACCGTATGGTAAACCTGCTAATGAGGTTTTCCAAGTCATCCACATGGCTAGGGCTCTTGCTGCGTCAATATCTACTGTTGGGTGATACCGCAAGCCGCCTTTGTAAGGGCCTAATGCATTGTTATGTTGAACTCGGTATCCATTAAAAACTTCAACCTCGCCATTGTCCATTTTTACAGGAAAATGCACAATAATTTCATTGTTGGTAATGCCTAATATTTTGCGAACATTTTGATTTAAATTAATTTGATCTGCAGCTTGGTTGAATTGTGTTAACACATTTTCAACCATGCTATTCGCTTTTGTTGTTTTTGTTTGTTTAACCTTTGGGCTTGTTTCCATGGTTCTTAATTATGATTAGATATTTTTTAATGTATTTTTTCGTTTCAGAATGTCTTTGACTTGCTTGTTTTTTCTAGAATTTCCATTTGCCTGATCTTGCTTATCTAAATAATAGGCAAGTGCAAAAAGTGCAAGAAGCAAAAAAATCATACAAGGCTTAGTTTTTCAGTCGCCACAGTAGAAAGAACTTCTATTGATTCTCTTACTTCTTCTTTTATTTCTTCTGAAGACTCAAGAGGAGAGTGGGTGTATTCGCTGCAAGAATAAACTTGCGATTTGTTATTTGTCAGAGAACAACTGCTTCGTTGTGTGCAGTCTTGACAAATGCTAAAATGTAGTGACATAGTAAAACGATTTTTAGTTTCATGCCAAATACCAATTGAGGTGCCAAGAAAATAAAAAACAAAGCAAATGAGGTTTAACTATCTTAAAATAAGCGAGATAAGAATAAAGACATAATTTTTTGGCGAAAAATAAGTGGGTAATAATTCCCCATATGGGGAGTTTTTACTCAGGATTTTCCTTTAATTTTTCTCGTAAAGTTTTACGGTCTATGTTTAAAATCGAGGCCGCTTTAGTTTTGTTGTTTTGGGTGTGGTTCAGTACTTTTTGAATGTATTGTTTTTCCATCTCTTTAAGGGTCATCAACTTTTCTTTGGGAAAGTCAATCGAATACTTTAGTTCATCTGGTAGGTTGTCTACATCAACCATTTTATCGCTTAAAATTACAGCTCGTTGTATTACATTTTCCAATTCTCGAATGTTGCCTGGCCAATTATGGCGTTGTAGAATTTCCAATGCTTTCGGACTAATGCCTTTAAACTTATCTTGAAATTCAAGCCCGTATTTTAAAAGAAATTTTTCTACTAGCAAAGGGATATCACTTTTACGATTTCGAAGTGGAGGAGTTTTAATTTCTACTACCGTTAGTCGGTAATAAAGGTCTTCTCTAAAACTACCTTTTTGTATCATTTCCTCTAACTGTCCGTTAGTTGCAGTTATTACCCTAAGGTCAATGTCTTCTTCTTTTTGAGCTCCTAACTTAAGCACCTTTTTTTCTTGCAATACTCGCAACAATCGTAATTGAACAGCCATAGGAGCATTGCCAATTTCATCTAAAAAAATGGTACCACCATTGGCTGCTTGAAAAAAACCATCTTTGTTTTTATCGGCTCCTGTAAAGGCACCTTTTACGTATCCAAACAATTCTGATTCGAGCAAATTTTCAGGTATGCCGCCACAATTAACGGCAATAAACGGCTTGTTCGCTAAATTGCCTTGATAGTGAATGGCCCGAGCTACCAATTCTTTTCCCGTGCCACTTTCTCCACGAATAAATACGGTTGCTTTATTGTTTTTTAAGCGTTCAATAATTTGGAAAACAGTTTGCATTTCCGCAGAGTCTCCAATCATTTCACCCATTTTAATCAACGGTTTGTCTTCTACCGTTTGGGTGGTTTTACGAGCTTGATTTCGTAATGTTTTTTCAAGGATGTTTTTTAACTCTTCTTTGGTAAAAGGTTTGGTTAAATATTCTACCACACCTTCTTTTATCGCCTTCAAAGAGTCTTGCACAGAAGGAAAACCAGTAATAACAAGTTTGGGCAAAAGTGGATAATGTTCTGTGGTGAATTTAAGTAGCTCAAAACCATCAACCTCTGGAAGTTTTAAATCCGTAATCAGTAGGTCAATGGTAGAGTCTTTTAAAATACTCACCGCTTCTTTTACAGAAATGGCTTTAAAAACATGAAAATTCCAAGCTTGTAAATGACGTTGAAGTAACTCTAAAACGTGATAATCGTCGTCTACAATTAAAATATTTTCTGTTCGTAAACCCATAATGGCTTTATCCTTTTGGTAAAGTTACTTGAAAGTGTGCACCTTTTAATGGATTGTTTTTGGCCACTATATGTCCATGATGACTTTTTACAATTCCATGTACTACAGACAAGCCTAATCCCGATCCTTCGCCTACCTTTTTAGTGGTAAAAAAGGGTTGAAAAATTTTTTCTTCAGTTCCTTTTTTAATGCCTTCACCTTCATCTTTTATTTCAATAATAATGTTGTCTTGATCTTCTCTGGCAAAGACTTCTACTAAGCCTTTTGGAGGAGAAAAATAAAGGGCATTGATAACTAGGTTAAAGATAATTTGAGTGATTTGAATGGTGTCAGCGCGAAGTAACAATTTAGAACTTTCAATACTCAGCAAGTATTTCACTTCTTTTTTTCGAAAGGTCGGGTCTAATAATTCTAAGGCTTCTCGAAGTAAGGGAACAAGGTCTATAATTTCTTTTTTCTGAGGCATTTCACAAGAGAAAAACATAAGCTTTTTAACCACTTCTCTAGCATAAATGGCACTTTGTAAAATTTTATCAAGGTCTTTGTTCTGCTTCTGACTTTCTTCTTTTAAAAGTTCGGCATAGCCTAAAATATTGGTTAATGGAGTGTTTAATTCATGAGCAATGCCAGCGGTAAGCTCACCCAATATGGCTAATCGATCAGAGCGTTCCATTTGTCGTTTCAACACTTCCTCTCTGCGTTTAACTTCTAATTTTTCAAGAAGTTGTGCCACTTTTACCCCAATATTATCTATTAGTAATTGTTCTTCTTTTAAAAAGTGAGCCTCAGAAGTATTTGTAAAGAAAACGATAATCTTACCTGCTTTTTCATCTGTATAAAAAAAGCTACTTTCTAGGGAGGCTGTACTTTTCGGATGTTTTGGATTCGTGCTTAAGGTATAGTCTGAAGAATGAATTTCAACTTCAACCAATTCAGGGTATTGAAAAGCATGTTTAATAGAAATCGCAATTTTCAACAAGGTATCTTCTACCGTGGTGGTATCGTTTGCAACAATGATAGAGCTTACTTCATACAAGCAACTTAACTCTTTTAATCGCTCTTGTAATTCACGTTCTGTCTTTGTCATAGCTATAAAATAGAAAACCTCCGTAGAGTTCAAAAGTATTTAAACGAACGGAGGTTTTCGAAAATTAATCTTTTAGCTTGGTTATATTGCTTCTGCAATAGCTGTTTCGCCTTGGCTAAATTCAATGACTTTGTGTTTGCTTGATTTTTCATTTTTCAAGACTTCTAGAATCGTGTTGGCCACATCTTCTCTGGCAATCTCATTATTTAAATCAGCAGGACTTTTTCCCACTTTAATTTTTCCTTTTCCACTATCGTCGGTTAAACGTGTTGGCCTTAAAATGGTATAATCTAAAGCTGAATTTTTAAGGGCTTCATCGGCAAAATGCTTAGCCACATAATAGGGTTTAATGCCTGATTTTGACCAAAAAGACCGATCATCAGCTCCAGCAGCACTAACTAGAACAAAGCGTTTCACATTTGCTTTTTCTGCAGCTAAAGCCGTTTTAACGGCACCATCTAAATCAATTTCTAGGGTTTTTTCAGCTCCAGTTCCTCCACCTGAACCAGCTGTGAAAACAACTGCATCCGATTTTTTTACCACTTTTTCCAACTCTTCTACTGAATCGCTTAAATCTCCTTGAATGGTAGAAATTCCAAGTTGATCAAATTTTTCTTTTTGTTCTTCTTTACGAATCATGGCCAAGGGCTCAAAATTTTCTTCTTGACTTAATCTTTCGCTCAAGATTGTTCCAATTTTTCCATTAGCTCCTACAATTAATACTTTCATTTCTTTTATGATTTGATTTAAAAGTTCAACAAGAAGTAGAAATTACTGTTGGAGAAATTAAGAAGTATTAAGCTTTGGAAAATTACTGTCCCGCCCAAGGGCTATTAAAAATGCCAACGGCCAATTCTGCCCAAAGCAATAGAAAGGTAAAAATAACTGCCATCATTAATAAGAGACGCTTCTTGGCGTCTTTCGCAAATCGCATGACAATTTCTATTCCAATGGAAAGAAAAAGTAACATGATACCCATAACCAGATAATCGGAAGAGGACCAATTGACTTCTTTACTAATAAATGAAAAGAAGAAGGGTAGGAGCAAAAGACTTTCGAAAAAGGCGATAAGGATGGGTAGGCGGAAGGAGACATTCATGGTAGACAATTTTGCATTAAACGATTGAGCGATTCATCTAGTACAGAAATACTTCTTAAAGCTTGTTAAGGTATTAAATATCAGGGAATAAAAAAAGCAGCCTAGGCTGCTTTTTTACAAATGTTCTCAACAATTAAAGTTCTTCAGCAAGTGGGAAGTCAATTTCAAACTGTGCTAAATTGTGAATGTAGTTGCTGATTATTTTATCACCAACAACGATGATAACATCTACCAAATTTGCCTCGGTGTAGCCTGCATTTAAAAAGGATTCTCTTTCTTCTACACTAACTTTTCCTTTCTTTTCTGTTACTGCTTTGGTAAACTTGGCTAAGGCGTCTAATTTATCATCAAAGCTGGCTTTTCCACTTCTAATTTCTAGTACTTGATCATCGCTAAAGCCATTCATTTTGCCAATTGCTGTATGGGCGGATTGGCAATATCTGCATTCATTGATTTGACTTACCACTAGGTTTACAACTTCTCTTTCTTTGGCTCGCAAAGTCGACTTTCTGTTTTGTAAAGCGAGATAATCTCCTAAAGCGGTTTCGTTTTTAGCAAAGAAGGCATACAAATTGGGCACAAATCCAATTTGCTTTTCCAATTGTTCGAAAATCGCTTGGTTATTTTCGCTTACTTCTGATTTTGTAGGTACGCTTAATGCGGTTACTGTTTCCATTTTTTTGTTTTTTTAATTGAATAATAAATGAACACCGCAAAGGTTGGCTGAAAGAAGAAGGTTGAGTTAGGCAAAATCCCCTAAGGATTTATCAATTTTTCCCGATTTCGATATTGTTGTGGAGAACAGTTTTCTTTGGTTTTAAAAAACCGACTAAAGGAATGAATGTCTTGAAAACCCAATTCATCGGCAATATTAGAAATAGACTTGTCGGAGTAAAATAAAAGCCTCCTTGCTTCTAGCATAATGCGCTCTTGAATATACTGTAAGGGGCTTTTGTGCATTTGCTTCTTAAATAAATTCGACAAGGTTTTCGGCGATTTAAAAAGAAGCTCAGCATAATCACTTACGCTATGTTTTTCTCTAAAATGTTGTTCAACAAGGAAGTTAAAGTCTCGAATTAGATCGGATTTGTTTTTGTCAATTTGGGCTTTTTGCGATTGCTTGTTGTAAATGCGTGTGCACAATATTAAAATGCGTTTTAGCATCATTTGAAGCATTTCTCTTTGTAGATGATCAACGGTAACAAACTCGTATTCAATCATTTTAAATACGGCTTTTAATATTTCTAACTCTTTGCCTTCTAGTTGAATTCTTGGCACTTCGCTGCTACCATAATAGAGCGCTCCTCGGCAGCCTATTTCGTTGTCGTGATCAAGTATGCAGAAAAAAGAGCGGTTCCACCGTAGAAGATAGGCTTTGTTTAATTGCTTCACTTCAACTCGGTGAAACTCTGTTAAATGAACGACTTGATTTTTTGAAAATGTATAAGGTTTCGCATCTATCAGCAGTTCATTATGGTCTTCTGCAAACCAAATCAGCGAAAGCTCTTCATGTTGGTTTGTAATTTGAGCGGCCTTTGATTGATCAATTTCTAACCACTCTAAAAAATCATTTGTTTTACCTTGGTATTTCACTTCGTTAAAATCTCCTCCACATTAGCTTGAATTTTTAGCGCCAAATCATCGGTTGGTAAGTCGTTGGTGTCTAAGCCAAAGGGGTCTTCGATTTCTTCGGCCAAAAGCTCTAAACTGCCAAAAATATAAAGTACAAAAGTGGCAATAGGAACCGTCCAATAATGAAAGTCATGCGCCAAACCAAAGGGCAAAGTAATGGTGTAGGCAAAAATGAATTTCTTTAAAAACAGATTATAGGAGAAGGGGATGGGTGTATTTCGAATCCGTTCACAAGCACCAATGATATCTGTTAGCGCTTTTATTTCTTTGTCGAGTGTAATTAATTGGTCGCCGCTAATATGTTTTTCTCGGTATAAACGGTGCAATTCATGATACAACTTAGAGGCGATTAGGTTGGGGATATGATTGCATTCTTCATACTCCTTTTGACTAACAAAGCTTGTTTTGGGAAGTTCACTTACCAATACGCCACTCCTCAAATGTTCTTTCATGGCAAATACATAAAGAGGAACCAGCTCTTTAAAAAGCTGACGACTATCGGTCAGCGATTCAGGAAGCACCGCATTGATCTTAATGGCCATGTTTCGGCAATTGTTCACCATAGCGCCCCATTGTTTGCGGCCTTCCCACCAACGATCATAGGCTGAATTGGTTCGAAATACCAATAGCAAACCAATAACAAATCCTAAAAGCGAATGAATTTGAATGGTGTTAGAAAATATGTGCAATTGTTTGAAGTGCAATTCGGCATAGACTAAACCAACGGTTGCCAATGCAAAAGCAACAAGTACCCAAAACATTTGTCGGAAAGTATCGCTTTTATGAAAGCGAAAAATGAGTCCGAACCACTCACGAGGATTATAGGCGATCATGCTGCAAACAAACTAAAAATAGAACAAATCAAATATCAACAATTTGTTAAGCATCCTTAACGAAAGTATTTCAGCTAGAATTGGGGCTTACCTTTGTGGGCTTATTTTTGAGCATGAAGAGCGAAAAGGCTTTACTGTACACCTTAGCAGTTATACAATTTTCTCACATTACCGATTTCATGATTATGATGCCCTTGGGGCCTCAACTGATGAAAGCTTTTACCATAACTCCCGCACAATTTGCCCTTTTGGTTTCTACTTATACCATTAGCGCAGGCGTTTCGGGTTTTTTAGGTGCTTTTGTTATCGATCGCTTTGATCGGAAGAAGGCCATTTTAACGATGGCTACCGGTTTTGCCATTGGTACACTCAGTTGCTCCTTTGCTACTTCATATGCACTGCTTTTAACAGCACGTTCGCTTACAGGCGTTTTTGGAGGTGTATTGGGTGCGCTCATTTTGGCCATTATTGGTGATGCCATACCCAATGAACGCAGAGCTTCGGCGATGGGAGTGGTGATGGCTTCTTTTTCAGCAGCATCGGTAGTTGGTGTTCCACTAGGTTTGTTTTTGGCTAGCCTTTCTGATTGGCATTTTCCGTTTCTGGTTTTAGGTATTGTAGGCTTAGTTACCTTATTGGCAATTATTCGTTTTTTGCCCAATATGAGTGATCATATCAATACGTCCACTGAGAAACCATCTCCTGTTCAAATTGTGAAAAATGTGATTCAGAATTCCAATCAAATGAAGGCGCTATTATTTGGAGTAGTCATTATGTTCAGTCACTTTTCAATTGTGCCTTTCATTAGTCCATATATGGTGGCCAATGTGGGTTTTAGTGAACAGCAAATCACATACATTTATTTATTAGGTGGGGCCTTAACTATTTTTTCTTCTCCTTTAATTGGCAAACTAGCCGATCGTTTTGGCAGGTGGAAGGTATTTGCATTCACGGTTTTAACGGCTTCAATCCCAGTATTAATCATTACTCATTTGCAAGAAAATCAGATTGTCTTGGCATTAGTAGCAACATCACTCTTTTTCATTTTTGGGGCTGGTAGAATGATTCCTTCTACAACAATGGTAACTTCTTCGGTTAAGCCGGAAAACAGAGGGAGCTTTATGAGTTTTAATTCCGCTTGTCGGCAAATGACTAATGGAATTGCAGCTTATATAGCCGGTTTAGTTATTACAAGTGGAGAGCGAGGAGAGTTATTGAATTACGAATATGTCGGCTATTTTGCTGTGGCAATGGGTGTGCTTTCCATTTACATTGGAAAAAGCTTGAAAGTAGTGGATGAACCCAATTAGATTACCATTCATGAGCGTCTTCATCAAACCAATCGCCTTTTAGTTTGAGCACTTGTTCAATCAAATCACGCACGCAACCTTCTCCACCGTTTTTTGGCGAAATGTAATCGGCTATTCCTTTAATTTCTTCAGCTGCATTTTTAGGGCAGGCGGCAAAACCTACTTTTTGCATCACTCGATAATCAGGAATATCATCGCCCATGTACAAAATTTCTTCAGTTTTTAAGCCATATTGTTCTTTCAACTTTTCAAAAACTGCAATTTTATTTTTACAACCTAGATTTACTTCTTCTATGCCTAAACCATTTAAGCGCAAACGTACACTTTCTGAAGTTCCACCGCTTATTATAGAAATGTGATATCCTTTTTTAACAGCATGTTGTAAAGCATAACCGTCCTTAATATTCATGCGTCGAATTTGATCACCAGAGGGTAGCGTAAATACACTACCATCGGTTAAGACACCATCAACGTCTAGCATAAATGCGGAAATGGTTCGGAGCTTCGCTTTTAGGTTACTCATGCTTATTTCTTGTTTTGTTGGCTTGCAAAAATATCTTGAGTAATCAATTCGTAAATGTCGTGATAGGCCTTTTGGTTTTCAAGATAATTTAAATGCATATCAATTACTTTTCGATCATTTCTTACTGCAGGGCCAGTTTGCGCATGCAGTGGAATCTCATTTTTAAGCTTATTCGAAGTCTTCTCAATCAGTGGTCTAATGATTTCAAAAGAAATGTTGTGTTGATGCAACAAACGGTCAGCAATGTGATACATGTGATTGCTGAAGTTATTCGCAAAAACAGCCGCAACATGCAAGGCTTTTCTTTTTTCAGAATCCATTGCATAGACTTTCGTGGAAACTGATCGAGCTAAACTTAACAACAAATCTTCGGTTTGAGAATTTACTCCTTCAACACAAATGGGAATAGGAGTGAGGCTTTCTGTATCATTTTTAGAAAAAGATTGCACCGGATAAAAGATACCATATTGGCTAAATCCTTTACCATTGAAAACATCAATAGGAGTAGAGCCCGAAGTGTGTACAATCGGTTTGTCTTTGAGTTGGATTTGATCTAAAACTTCCGGAATTACATCATCATTTACAGCAAGAATTAGAATGTCTGTTTGTTTGTCTAATTCACTCAATTGAGTCGTGTAATTACAGCTCAAAGTCTGACTTAAAAGCAAGGCAGACTTTTGTGTTCTGCTATAAATTTGATGAATCACATAGCCTGCTTGTCTAAAGGCTAAACCAAAATTGTGGCCTACATTACCTGCTCCAATAATGGTGACTTTTTTTAAATGATGTTTGGCGTTCATGCTACTAAGAATTGGTTTTTAAACGGAAACGATTCCATACGGCAACTAAGGTACCTAAAGTCATGATAATGATACCAATCCACAAAACATTTATGTATGGGAAAACAATGGCTTGCATAATCACAAAGTCACCAGCGTTTTTATTCTTTTCTTCAATTAAAATGGTCAATTTTTCAACATCTGGGTCAATGCCTGAAAAGCTAAATCGAATACCGAGTTCTTCAATTTCATCTTCTATGCTAAACACTCGATTACCTCGAATAACCATAATCGGAGTTGCTTGATAGTTTTGACCTTCTAAGGTTTTTGCACTAATGTTCACACCCAATGCAATATCATCTTCTTTTAGATTTAAGCTTTCCTTATCAATATTTCGTTCAAAATTGGTCAATTGAATAATGGAATTGCTTGTAAACAAGGAATCTCCAATTTGCAGTTTTAAGGTGTCTGCTTCTCGGTACTGTTCTTGACTCATAGAGTCCAAATTCTCTAAATCAGCAAAGGTGATGTGAGTAAAAATATCTTGATCCCAAAAATGTTTGGTTGAAGGCTCAGGAACATTTCCCATTTGTTGGTTTAACTGAATGTAAGGACTTAAGCTAAACTGCTTCACGTATTGGCCATTTTCATTCACTTTCAGGTAGTCCATGTGATAGTAGACAAACTTGTCTTCAATCTTACGCTCATTGTAAGTTACGTAATACGGATCCATGAGCACGGTGTCTCCTTTAATCAGCATGACGTTTTCATTATTCGCATCACCGCTATCTTCGAAGTTGATGTTGATTTGACTTCTGTTTTTTGAAATGATTTCTTGATTTCCGGCAGATAATAAAGAGCCTAGCATTACCATGCCAAAACCAATGTGTGCCAAAGCTGAACCTCCTTTTTTTACGCTTCCATTTAGCATTCGAACGAAATAGTCCAGGTTGGAAAAGACAGTGAATAAGGATGCAAAAAGCAAGAGGTTTAGGAAAAGCTCATCGATTTGTAATAGGTAAATAAACAGCGCAGTAAATAAAATGGAAACAGCTACTGAAGGCAAAATCTGCTTAAAAAATTTCTTAGGCTCTGTTTTTTTGTATTTCAAAAACTGGCTTACTCCAATAAAAAGGCAAATGAGAACAGCTAAGGGCAATTGCCAAGAATTGTAGTGCGCAATTGGGTCAGCTGGTGGAGCCATTTGACTATCAAAAATCAGATTGATAACCGGAATTGATGTAGAAAGTGTGATTTGAAATGCAGAGATGACTAAAACAAGAGAACCTAGAAAGATCCAAAATTCACGACTCCAAAAGGCATCTTCTTCTGAGCGTTTTAAGAAGTGAAATCCATTTTTGAAAAGTAGAACTAGGGCTAAAACTAAATAGAACACTAGAAAAATAATCAATTGACCAGGTAGGCCATCCGCAAAGGAGTGAACTGAAGTTTCACCTAAAACACCACTTTTGGTTAAGTAGGTTGAATAAATAACCAGTAAAAAGGTAAATAAAGTCAACGCAAATGTGGAGAACATAGAGCGCATTTTCTGACGATTGATTAACATCAAATGCGCTGCTGCGACTAAGATAAGCCAAGGAACCAAAGAACTATTTTCAACTGGATCCCAAGCCCAAAAGCCTCCAAAACTGAGTGCTTCATAAGCCCAAGCACCGCCCATTAAAACTCCTAATCCCAAAATGGCAATTCCAAAATAGGACCAAGGCAAGGCGGGTTTAATCCAAGCGTGAAACTCCTTTTTCCAAAGGGCTGAAATTGCAAATGCAAAAGGAATTAAGGTGGTTGCGAATCCAAAAAATACGGTGGGTGGGTGAATGACCATCCAATAATTTTGCAGCAGTGGATTTAAACCATTTCCTTCTACAAACTCCAGATAATTGGGGTTTGCTGTAAAAGGTAAGTTAATCATGTCTGCATGTTCGCGTAGTAAGGTGAAAGGGTTGCTTCCGATTTGAATATCAAATGGAAAAATGCCTAACAACATGGCGCCCAAAAAGGCTTGAACTGATGCAAAAACCATCATAACCGAACCTTCCCATTTTTTAGTGGTATAGATTAATATGTTTCCTAAAACTACATTCCAGAAGGCCCAAAGCATGGTGCTCCCTTCTTGTCCTTCCCAAAAACAAGAAAAAATATACTGCATCGGTAATGCAGAAGAGCTATGTCGCCAAACGTAGTAGTACTCAAATGAGTGGGAATAAATTAGATAGAATAGAATGCCAATCAAACCAAGTAAAGCCGCAGAATGTAAATGAAAAAATACACGCGCTAGCTTTTTCCAAGAGTCAAGCTTGGTGCTTAAATCGGAAGCTTTAAAGTAAAAAACGCTTGCTAATAAACTAGTAACAAAAGATAAGGCGATTAAAAATTCTCCAACTTGACCTGCTAAGAGGTTCTCTCCAACGTATTCAATCATAGTTATGAATTACTTTCAGCGGTAATTTCTGTCAATTCTCCCGCCTGACCATCGTTGTATTTTGATGGACATTTCATTAATATTTTGTCTGCTACAAATTGTCCTTCTTTTACCGTTCCTGTGACAACCACTTGCTCAGATCGTTCAAAATCTTGTGGTTTGGTGCCATTAAAAACTACTTTACGTTCATTGCCATTGTTGTCAACCATAAAGAATGAAAAGCTATTGATGTCTTCATCCGGATTGTAAGCAATTTCCTTTTCTTTATTCAACTGACCAACGACTTGCATTTCTTTGCCTTCCATTTTTTCGGCCATGCTAAAATCTGCATAAGTAGCAGCGTCAGAAACCATACTAATAATTGCTCCAATAGCTACGGCAATCATCAAAATAGCGATGATGTGACTTTTTTTCATCTTATTTATTTTCTAATTTTTTCAACTTTCTATCAATGCTCACTAAATAGCTGATTAGCCCAATTAAAATAACCGCTAAAACGGCAACTACTACATAAATTTTACCGTTGGCTCTCATTTCGTCAGCCATGGCTATTTCTTCAGCTTGCAAAGCAAAACTTAGCAGTGTAGCAATTATGAATAAAAAATACCTCATGCGTTTAACTTTTCATTTAATCTAGAAATACGAAGCCGAATGTCACTAATCCACAGTCCGAGTAATATCCAACCTATTACGGCGGGATAAAAAACGAGCTTCATATTGCTATCTAAATCATAATTATTAAAACCTGGATTACCTCCATTTCCTGGATGCAAGGAATCTGTCATTCGTGGTAAAATGCCTATGAAAACAATTAACATAACAAAGGCAAAAATGTTATAAACTGCCGAAATCCGAGCTCTTTTTTGCTCATCATCCATAGAGCCCCTCAAAATCACATAGGCCAAATAAATTAACATGGTTATGGCTGAACCATTAAGCTTAACATCATTGGTCCACCAAGCACCCCAAGTAAATTGAGCCCAAATGCTGCCTGTAATGGTTCCTAAAATTCCGAATACAATCCCAACGTTCACGTATTCAATGGCTTTTCGGTCATGTTCAATGCTTCCTGAAGATAAATTTTTGATGCTGTTTATGGTTGAAAGCAGAAACAAAAATATCATGGTAAACCACATGGGAACATGAAAATACAAGTTCCGAATGCTTTCATAAAGAATAACTTGTCTGGGAACCTCAATTAGAAAACCGCCAATTAAGGTGTAGAAAAGCAAAATAGATGCTAATATCTTCCACCAATATCTCATTGTAAATGAGTCATTTAAAAATCAAATTCTTCGCTATATCAGCTACGCCAAAGGTAGGGAAATAAAACATACGCCAAGGCAATTATTACAACATTGATTAAAGCCATTAATCCCAAATACATACCCCATTCTTCGGAACCAAATCCCAGTCCGACTAACATACTGGCCTTTATGGCTGTGAGCAACATGGGTAACATAATTGGAAAAGCTAAAATGGCCGTTAAGGTAGAGTTGTTATTTGTTTTTGAAGCAATAGCTGAAACCAAGGTTAGCACCCCAGAAAAGCCAAGACTTCCGAAAACAATTACAAGCATAAAGGCTAAATTATCTTCTAAAGGATTTCCTAATAAAACACTAAAAAAAAGCCAATTGATTATAGCGATTAGCAACATTAAAAAGCCGTTAAAAAGCAGTTTGGAAAGTATGATGGATTGAGGGCTGCATAAGCTATAGTAGTAAAAGAATTGCTTTCCACTTTCTGCCTTGAAACTATGAATAGAAGCATTGGTAGAAGCAAATAGAAGTACAATCCAAAAAAGGGCAATCCAAGTAGTTAATTCTTCAATTTGATGAAAAATTAAATAAGCCACAAAAACGGTAGAAATTACATAAAGCAAAATACCATGAATGGCTGTTTTTTGCCTCATTTCTGTTTTCCAATCCTTTTGAAAAAGGATACGAATGTCTTGAACTAAAGAAATGGCTAAAAATTTTTCCAAAATTACTCAAAAGCCAAGGCAGGTCTCAATTTTAATATTCATTTTTATCAGATGGAATTAAAATTTGAAAAACTGCAAGCAAAACATATTGAAGAATTAGTTCGCGCATTTAAAACCAATGTGCCGGATTTTTTTTTAGAAAATGAAGTCAAGCCTTTTGAAGATTACCTAAATGGGCCAATTGAGTACTATGAAGTGGTAAGTGATGAAAGTGATATTATTGGTGCCGGTGGTTTCGCAACTGAAAAAGAAGGGGAAGCGAGAATAGTTTGGTATTTAGTACATCGTGAAAAACACGGCAAGGGGATAGGTAGGCAAATGCTTGAAAGACATATTGAGATAATTAAAAAAAGTAAAAAGTTTGAGAGCATAAGCTTAATGACTTCGCAGCATACTGACGGTTTTTATAAATCACTAGGATTCAACACTACAAGAGAAGAAAAAAATTATTGGGGAGAAGGCATGCACTTGGTCTATATGGAAATGGTTTTATAAATCATTGAACTAAGTCAAGCCTTTTTTGTCATACTCCTATCTTTTATCTTTGCACACTATTCAAACGAAATATGAAAAAATTAAGTCTGCTGTTGTTTAGCTTCAGTGTATTATTTACAAGTTTAAATGCTCAAGAAATGAATTTTTACGATTTTAAAGTCAATGATATTTACGGTGAACCTTATGATTTAGGGCAATTAAAAGGGAAGAAAGTTTTGGTGGTGAATACCGCTTCGGAATGTGGATTAACACCTCAGTATGAAACTTTAGAAGAAGTATACCAAGAATATGGTGGAGATGATTTTTTGATAATCGGATTTCCGGCCAATAATTTTGGTGCTCAAGAACCCGGAAGCAATGAAGAGATAAAAGCATTTTGCCAGAAAAACTATGGGGTAAGCTTTCCTATGATGGCCAAAATTTCGGTGAAGGGAACTGATCAGCATCCACTTTATGCTTGGTTAACTCAAAAATCAAAAAATGGTGTAGAAGATGCAGAAGTAGCATGGAATTTCCAAAAGTTTATGATTGATGAAAATGGAAATTATGTAGGAATGGTAGCTCCTCAAGAGAGTCCTGCTTGCGATGAAATTATCAATTGGATTAAGCAATAGGATGAAGGTAGATATAATGGCCATAGGCGCACATCCTGATGATATAGAGTTAAGCGCTGCAGGAACTATTTTAAGTGCTATTCAGCAAGGAAAGAAGGTGGCAGTTGTTGATTTAACTGCTGGTGAACTTGGAACAAGAGGTAGTGGTGAATTGAGATTGAAAGAGGCTCAAAAATCGGCAGCAATTTTAGGTTTGTCGGCTCGGGAGAATTTAGGAATGAAAGATGGGTTTTTTCAGAATAATGAGGAGCACATCAAACTATTGGCCAGTAAGATTAGAAAATACCAGCCAGATATTGTTTTGGCCAATGCTTTGGAAGACCGTCACCCCGACCATGGGAGAGCGGCTAAACTGATTAATGATGCTTGTTTTTACAGTGGTTTAAGAAGAATAGAAACGACTGAAGAAGGCGAGAAACAAGATGCTTGGCGACCCAAAGCCTTGTATCATTATATACAAGATCGATTTTTAGAACCAGATTTTGTGATTGATGTCAGCCCATTTATTGACAAGAAAATGGAAGCCATTAAAGCCTTTGATTCTCAATTTTACAATCCACAATCTAAAGAACCCGAATCGCCTTTAACCATGAAAAACTTTTTTGATTTTATCAAAGGTAGAATGGCAGACATGGGGCGATATATTCAAGCGGATTATGCCGAGGGATACCAATTTTCTAGGCCAGTTGGTATTAAAGATTTGAGCGATTTAATCTAAATTTTTTCCAAATACGTTTGCTTAGTTTCCAATCGGATTGATGAGGAAGAAAAGTTTTCCAATTCAGACCTTCCTTTTGATTCATTTTAAAATAAAGGAATAAAAACATGGCTAAGTAAGAAGCTGATGTGCTTATTGCAGCTCCAATAGCACCCAATTTTGGAATTAGTATTTGACAACTAATTAGTGTAACCACTAAGCCAATAGCCGCAGAATACATGTTTTGACGCACTTGTCCAGTTCCTGAAAAATAATGGCTGATAATTACTTCAGCGGATAAAGCAATAATTCCAATGGCCATATAAGCCAAAAGCGGTTTTATTAGGCTAAACTCTTGACCTAAATAATCAAGATATAATTGCTGAGGTAGAATCAATAAAACCAACATGCCCAAACTGCTAATTATCCAAGCCAATTTCATGAAGAACAAACTGATATGTTTGGCGTATTTTTCGTTTTTACGTCTGCTAATTCGAGCATATTGTACAGTTGAAATGCTTCGTGGAGCAATGAGCAGGGACTCTGATAATTGTACACTTGCTGTATAATATCCTAGTGAAACTCTACCGCTTAAGGCATCAAGAAAAAAGTAGCTGATTCTATAATTTAAGAGTTGAAAGGTGTTCGCTGCTTGTGCATAAAACCCATAGCTTAAGGTTTGCTTAAAATCCTTTGAAAGTTGGTTAAGTTTTGGAATTTGAAATTCACGAATACTAGCAGCAAAGCCCAATAAGTATGAAAAGGTATAAGATATATAAAGGGCATGAATGAGTGAGTAAATACTTTTTTGCTCCCAAATGAAGTAAGCTAAAAGCAGATAACTGATTAAGCTAAGCGATTGAATTAATGTAATCCAATTGAAGGTTTTTATTTTTTCCTTTCCAAGAATTAGATAATGATGTACAGCTGCGGATGCTTGTAAAAATCCTAAAACATATAAATGGTGAACAAACTCTTCGTCAATAAGCGGGTAAATGGTATTGACGATATAGTATAGAAACAGAGCAATGCCCGTCCATAAATAGCTAATTAGGAGTAGATTACCTTTGTTTAGACGACTACTGAAATAGATGATTGCACCATGAATCAAATTGCAGAACAAGACGATGATGGTAACGTTGAGAACAATCAATCCAACACTTCCAAGACCTTCGGCGCCAAGGTTTTGAGCGTTTAAATACAACACACCAAAGCTGATTAAAGCAGTTATAATTCGAATGCCAATGGTATGTAAAACGTTTAAAATCAAGCTTGAATCGCGTTTTGATAAATTGTGTGAAATTGTTTTCCAATGACTTTCTCGCCAAAAGTATTCACGGCGAAAGAACGAATTTCTGTTTTAGAGTAATCCTGATAAGTGTGAAGCATTTTTTGACAAGCTGCTTCAAATGCCAATTGATTATTGGTTGGTACAACTATTCCAAGTTTATCATTCATGAATTCTTTAATTCCAGGTAAGTCCGGAACGACCACTGGAATTCCAGCTGATTGAGCTTCGCTAATCACACAAGGTTGGTTTTCAAACTGACTAAACAAGACTAAGAATGAAGACTCGCTCATCGCTTTGGCAATGCCTGCACGGTTGGCAGTACCTTTCAGAATGATTTTATGTGCCAATTGATGTTCTTGAATTAACTCACGGCATTTGGGCTCGTCAATTCCTTCACCATAAATGTGAAAGATGAATTCTTCACCAGCTTCATGCAAATGAATGAACGTTTGGATAATGTCTAGTATTTTTTTTGGGCGTTGCAATAAGTTGCCAACAAATAAGACTTGTGGATTACTTATAGGATTCTCTTTGCTTATAAAAAGCTCTTCGTCCACTACATTGGGAATCAAGGTGTAATTTCCATTCAAACCATGATTTTGCATGCTTTCTTTTAAATAAGTAGAAACCGTGCTAATAAAACTTGCTTTAGAAACTGCCTTTTTGGTAAACCACTTTTTAATCAAACCATGATACTCATCTCTTTCTTTTAAATACCCAGACCAGTGTTCAGTGATACCGAAAGGTATTTTATGCTTTTTAAGTAATTGCATGGCTAAGAAAGCAGTTCTGCTTAATACATGCACATGACTTAAATCGAAGGAAAAGCCTTTGCCAATTAAATACTCATAACCTTTTTCTTGTGCTTTTGCATATCGCGCAGCATTGACTAATTTGTCTATAAGAGAAATCCCCGTCTTACTCCGCTTAAAATATACGCGCAATTCGATGATTCCTTCGTTATGCTTTTCTTCCAACACAAAATCTTCTGCTTCGTCATCCGAGTGAACAAAAAGGACACAGATATTAGCAAAAGCTTTGATTGCATGAGCATGATTCTCAACAAAATTGCCATCGAAAGGGTCAAATTTGTTGGGATACCATTTGGGTAAAAATAGTACGTTAGGTTTCTCAGCCATGAACGACCAAAAATAAAGATTACTTATTTCGCAATTCTTCGTTATTCATTAAGCCTTTAAAACGCTGAATGACATAAATTAATATGGAAGCAAGAAATATTTTAACAATCGCTCCAGGTAAAAATGGAAGTACCCCTTTCCATAAAGCATCTTTTAAATCAAAGTAACGAAGTAGCCCCAACATGCCTATGAATAAAATAAGAAGACTACCAATAAAAAATGCTAAAAGAGAAGGGCCAAATTGGGTGGATTTGTTCTCAGACCACCATCCTAGAAAATAAGCACAAACTAAAAAACCTATAAAATAACCCAAAGAAGGTCCTAAAAAGACATCCATTCCACTATTAAAGTCTGAAAAAAGGGGAGCACCCATTATTCCAAGAATGAGGTATAAAAGGATAGAAATGCTTCCCCATTTTTTACCCAAAAGAAAAGCTGAAATTGTAATTGCTAAAGTTTGTCCTGTTATAGGTGCAGCAGCGAAATTTTCAGGAAGTGGTATTGCAATTTGCGCAGTTGCACCAATGCAGACAGCCGCAACTAAAGCTCCTAAAAAATTACTGATCTGATTCACTGCATTCTTTTACTTGCTCAGTACTTAATTCAAGTACTTCAATTTTGAAGGAGTCTTCTGAAATGGCTGCATTATCAAGTTCTTCCATTATAACTAGATGAACCGGTCGAAACCAATTGTTCCAAAATCCTTTTTTTAAGCAATCAGCTATAAGTGCTTTTTCGGCTAAAATTCCTCCACTGTAGAAGCCAATTTCTAAATTAACTGTTAAGTGAGCTTTGGCTTTATTTTTAAATTTTAATCGTAGCTCTTTTTTACCCTCTTTATTCTCTTGCCATTTGGTTCTAATGGTTAAACTTTCATCTGATTTTAACTCAGTGTATTTCTGCGCTTGCAGTCCTAAACTGCTAATCAATAAAACGATTGCTACTACGTATTTCATTTTTTACTTTTAATTAGACATTCAACTCTGGCACTTACTTCTTTATCTAATCCATTAATCAGATAGTTATTTTTTTAAATGGTCCTTCAGCCTGCAAAGTAACGAAGCGTTCTAGAATTGAAAGTCATGAAGTAGAAAAAAGTAGTAGTTTTTATTTTCTTTATAGAATTTGTATTCTATGCTATAGGGAAAGATAAAATCTGGGATTTTTTTACCATGTATTCATGACTTTGAAAGTGACTTTGTATTAAATGAATAAGTCAAGAAAATTGGCAATGTTAAAATCAGCATTAAATTTGAAAAATCTTTCCAATTAAAAAGAATAAAGCATTTGCATGAATAAAGAAAAAGTATTTATTTTGCACTCCAAAATTTTTTTACAGAGAAAATAGCGAAATCATGTCAAAGGTTTGTCAAATAACAGGGAAGAAAGTCATTACAGGTAACAATGTATCTCATTCGAAAAGAAGAACAAAAAGAACATTTGAGCCGAACTTGTTTACAAGAAAGTTTTACGATGCAGATAATGACTCTTGGGTAACTTTAAAGGTTTCTGCAAAAGGAATGAGAATTATCAATAAGAAAGGTTTGGTAAATGCAATGAAAGATGCTAAAGCCAAAGGATATATGTAAGATTTTTTTAAACTAACTGTAAACCCAGCCCACAAGGCTGGGTTTTTTTGTGTCTAGTCCAAAAAGTTTAGTATTGTAATTGAAAACTAGATTTATGGAAAAAATGCTTATTCAAACAGTTAAATTGAGAAAATTGAAGAAATTGACTTTTCTTGCTTTTTATAGTTTAGTTAGTCCAATTTACTTAGTCGCCCAAACGGTAATAGAACACAATTTCGACTCTTATTTTTTAGCATATAATCAGCAAATTTTTGCTAATACAGAGCCTTATTTACATTTAGAAGGGGACTCCATTGTAAACCTTTCTTTTAATAAAGCAGGTAGTGGGAGAAGTTATGCTGTAGAACGTTGGCACTATCGGTTTAACAATCAAATGCAAATTGTAGATAGTTTTCAGGTTTGGAATCGTACTTCACCCCACCGACCTGCTTTGTTTGAAGAAGGCTACCAAGAAGTGGATGTTATTCAAAATGGGGCGAATGACAGCTTATATTATTTTGAGGTTGAAACAGTGAATGATTCTACTGCCGATATTCGATTACATGCCATTGATAATCAGCTTAAAAAAGTTACTCAAATATTCGGAATCAGAAGGCATATCATTGGAAATGTAATTCCCTATGTATTTGATACAACACTAACTTTAATTATAGGAGATGCTTACCCTGAGGCTTCTATTCATCAGTATAGCTTAAACACCGGGAGCTTATTGAAAGAAGATACAAATTTTCAATTTAATAGTTCTTTATTTCTATACAATGTTATTGAAGTTATACCCAATCCTGATAATTTAGATGAGATATTCTTGTTCCAAGAAGGTTCTGCCTATTGCTTGTCTAAAATAAACTGGCGAACCCAAACTTATATTAAAACTTATGATCAGCCCAATAATAAAGTTGATGATTCTTTGGTAGTGAGGTATCAGTTGTTTTCAGAACAATACTATGATGTTTTAATAGAGGATTCTAGTTCATTTAAATTTATCGGGAAGCATCAAAGAAATGATATTCCACCAACGGGCAATAATTATTCTTATCAGTTAGCTGTTCATCAAATCAGTAGTCTAGATTCCCTACTTTCTATAAAAGATTATGGGGATTCAACAGCCGGAAATGATTTATCTGGATATGTATTAAAAAAATACAATCAAACGGATTATTTAGTAGGTAGAACCAGTCAAAAGGATGGTTTTTATCTTCGATATGATACATTTCAGTTAGCCTTGTTTATCGTAAATTCAAACCGAAGGGATAGCATTTATTTTATGGGAGGCAAAAATCATCGGCCTGTTGATTTAAAAGTAAACAGTTTAGGAGATGTATATATCTCATCAGTTTATTCAAAGCAGAATTCAAATCATGAAGTATTTGTAACCTTGATTAAAATACCTCATACCACTCTTTCGCTAATTCAAGAATTTCAACCCAATCGGAAATTGTATTTATATCCAAATCCAACTAAGGGGGTGCTAAAATTTGACAATATGAGTCAAGCAAAAGAAATTCAATTGCTTAGTCAAGATGGGAAACTTTTGAAATCCTATTCAGCTCAACAAGATTTTATTGATTTAAATGAATTTGCAAATGGAGTTTATATGGTTAGAGCCTTATTTAAGGATCAGCTTCAAACTGGAATAGTCATTAAACAATAGAAAAACCCAGCCCACAAGGCTGGTTTTTTTTTGTCCATTTATCAAATCTTAAGTATCCTATTTTTAGATTGTATTTACTTTTGACTTATGAAAGTAAAAGTATTATTCTTGTTATTCATCTTGTTTGTTCAGCTTCAAGCACAAGAAGATGATATACAAATTCAAACGCAAGATTATTATCAATACGAGCAAGACTTTTTACCGGCATCATTTCATCAAGGGCGCCGGGATTCTTTGCGTGCCCTTATGCCTGAAGGAACAGCCGCTGTTTTCTTCTCTGCTCCTGAAAGAAACCGTTCAAATGATGTGTATTATGAATATCATCAAGATCCTAATTTTTATTACCTCACTGGTTTAAGAGAGCCCAACAGCATGTTGGTTCTATTTAAAGAACCCATTTGGTTTGCCGATCAAGAAACACAAGAATTCATTTTCGTTCAAGATCGAAATCCACAAACCGAATTATGGAATGGAAGAAGGTTAGGCAAAGAAGGAGCAAAGAGTAAGCTAGGTATACAAACGGTATTAACCAACGCGCAATTTCAATCCATAGCATTGCCATTTGATAGTTTAAAACGAGTATATTTTCAAAGCCCGCATGCTATGGAAGAGCAGGATATGGAAACCACAGAAAGCTTAAAAGGTTTGTTTAGTCATTTCCAAAAGCAGTTAGATAGTGTTTCGCCCATTGCTGAATCCCATTTAAGCATGATGATGGCTAAGCTTCGCCAAATTAAAACACAAGAGGAAATAGCACTTTTAAGAAAGGCCATTAATATCACTTGTGAGGCACAAATAGAGCTTATGAAGCAAATTCATGAAGAGATGACCGAGTATCAAACCGAAGCCATTATTGAATATGTGTTTAAACGAAATGGTGCAGAATATCCGGGTTTTCCATCCATACAAGGAAGTGGAGAAAACTCATGCATTTTGCATTATACTTCAAACCGAAGGCCCTTGGTAAATGGTGGCTTATTGGTCAGCGATGTTGGCGCAGAATACCACGGTTATACGGCAGACGTTACTAGAACCATTCCTCCGAAAGGGGAATTTTCCAAAGAAGAGAAATTGATTTACAATCTGGTTTTAAAAGCCCAAACTGCAGGAATAGAAGCGGCACAAGTTGGAAATAGTTTTTGGGCGCCGCATCAAGAGGCACAAAAAGTAATTGCCGATGGCTTAAAAAAGTTGGGCATTATTAAAAATATCAATGAATTGAGCCAATACTTTATGCATGGTACTTCGCATTACTTGGGATTAGATGTACATGATGCCGGCATGTATATGCCTTTGCAAGAAGGGAATGTAATTACGGTAGAACCGGGAATTTACATTGCTGAAGGTTCTGATTGTGACCCTAAATGGTGGAATATTGGGGTAAGAATTGAAGATGACATTTTAATCTTGGAAACAGGTCCTGAAAATTTATCGGCAGCTGCTCCAAGAACAGTAGCTGAAATTGAAGCACTGATGAAAAAGAAATAGTAAATTTTTACTATCATTTTTTTGATTTGGTTTGTTGTTTTCTAAGCTTAAATATGAAGCTATTGACGTTAAAAAAAGGAGTGTAAGTAAATTAAAAAAGAACTATTTTTTTAGATAAAATTTAATTACATTTGCCCTCCCGTAAATAAATCGTGGAATCATGGCTAAGAAAGGAAATAGAATTCAAGTGATTTTAGAGTGTACTGAGCATAAAGAAAGTGGAATGCCAGGTACTTCAAGATACATTACAACAAAGAACAGAAAAAATACTCCAGATAGAATGGAGTTAAAGAAATACAACCCGATTTTGAAGAAAATGGCGGTTCACAAAGAAATTAAGTAAACTCGTAAACCATGGCTAAGAAAACAGTTGCATCCTTACAAAAAGGTGAAGGTAAAGCTTTTACCAAAGTGATTAAAATGGTAAAGTCTGAAAAATCAGGATCCTATGCCTTCAAAGAAGAAATAGTACCAAATGAGAAGGTAAAAGATTTCTTTGATAAAAATTAATCTAAGAATTACCACAAATAATATATTTTGGAGGCTTCTTTCATTTAGAGAGAAGCCTTTTTTATATTCGTACTATGGGAATATTTAATATTTTTTCGAAAGACAAGAAAGAGGCCTTAGACGAAGGCTTGAGTAAAACTAAAGAAAGCTTTTTTGGTAAACTAAGTCGTGCAGTTGTTGGTAAAACAAAGGTAGACGATGAGGTTTTAGATGATTTAGAAGAAGTATTGATTTCTTCGGATGTTGGAGTAAATACGACTTTGAAAATCATAGAGCGAATAGAAGAGCGTGTTTCACGAGATAAATATGTTAATACCAAAGAGCTTAACGGTATTTTAAGAGAAGAAATAGCCGCTTTACTTGAAGAAAACAATACGACAGACTATACTCAATTCACCATTCCGGAAGGGAAAAAGCCCTATGTAATTATGGTTGTTGGTGTTAATGGTGTTGGTAAAACTACAACCATTGGGAAATTGGCACATCAGTTCAAAAAGGCTGGAAAGAAAGTGGTATTGGGCGCTTCAGATACGTTTAGAGCAGCTGCAGTTGATCAATTAACCATTTGGTCAGAAAGGGTAGGAGTTCCTATTGTGAGTCAAGGTATGGGAGCCGATCCTGCTTCGGTTGCATTTGATACGATGCAATCTGCAGTAGCGCAAAATGCAGATGTTGCCATTATAGATACGGCTGGTCGATTGCACAACAAAGTTAATTTGATGAACGAACTGACCAAGATAAAAAGAGTGATGCAAAAGGTAGTTCCTGATGCTCCTCATGAAGTCTTATTGGTCTTAGATGGTTCAACCGGTCAAAATGCCTTTGAACAAGCGAAACAATTTACAGCCGCTACTGAAGTAAACGCCTTAGCATTAACCAAATTGGATGGTACGGCAAAAGGTGGAGTTGTTATTGGTATTTCTGACCAATTTAAAATTCCTGTAAAGTACATTGGAGTTGGTGAAGGAATGGAACACTTGCAAGTGTTTAACCGCAAGGAATTTGTAGATAGCTTATTCAACTAATTTAAAGTTGTTATTGAGGTAGGATTATGAAGACGAAAACACTTAGAAAAAACAAAGTAAATGTGGTGACTTTAGGTTGCTCGAAAAACATCTTCGATTCGGAGGTGATGATGAGCCAGTTAAAGGCCAATAACTTTGAGGTGGAGCATGAAAGCAAAACCGATGATTCTGAAATTGTAATTATAAACACTTGTGGTTTTATTGATAATGCCAAAGAAGAATCGATTGATACCATATTGAGGTATGCCGATGCAAAATCGAATGGATTAGTAGATAAAGTTTATGTTACTGGTTGTTTGTCTGAGCGATACCGAGATGAACTGCAAGCAGAAATTACCAATGTGGATGCCTTTTTTGGAACTCGAGAATTACCTCGTTTATTAAAAACACTTAAGGCAGATTATAAAAAGGAATTGATTGGTGAGCGTTTAATCACCACGCCAAACCATTATGCTTATTTTAAAATAGCTGAGGGTTGTGATCGACCTTGCTCATTTTGTGCTATTCCACTGATGCGAGGAGCTCATAAAAGCACACCGATTGAGGACTTAGTAAGCCATGCGAAGCAATTAGCTGCCCAAGGGGTAAAAGAATTGATTTTAATTGCTCAGGATTTGACCTATTATGGATTAGATCTTTATGGAAAGCGAAACTTGGCTGAATTGCTTGAAAGACTTTCAGATGTGGAAGGCATTGAGTGGATTCGATTGCACTATGCATTTCCTTCTGGTTTTCCAATGGATGTTTTAAAAGTCATGAAAGCTAAAGACAACATTTGTAATTACATCGATATTCCTTTGCAACACATCAGCGACCCCATGTTAAAGTCGATGCGTAGAGGAACAAGCATGAAAAAGACAAATGATTTGTTGCGTGCCTTCCGAGAAGAGGTCCCAAACATAGCCATTCGGACGACTTTAATTGCCGGATATCCTGGAGAAACGGAAGATGATTTCAAACAAATGGAAGAGTGGGTACAAGCTACTCGTTTTGACCGTTTGGGCATTTTTACGTATTCACACGAGGAAAATACGCATGCCTTTAAGTTAAAAGATGATGTGCCTCAAGAAGTAAAACAAGAAAGGGCAAACCGAATCATGGAAATTCAAAGTGGAATTTCTTATGAGTTGAATCAAGAAAAGGTTGGTAAAACCTTTAAAGTCCTTTTTGATCGAGCAGAAGGTGACTATTTTATTGGCAGAACGGAATTTGATTCACCTGAAGTGGATAATGAAGTGTTGGTGCCTAAAAGCAGCTATGTTCGTATCGGAGATTTTGCAAATGTTAAGATACATCGTGCAGAGGATTTTGATCTTTTTGGCGAACTTGCGGCTCTGTAAATGGAAGTAGATTGTATTCACTATAAAGACACCGGCTATTTTTCGCCAATTGTCCTAGATTATTTAAAAGAGTCCGATAAACTCAAGCCTTTTTATTCTCATTCACCGGCACTATCCTCTTTTGGGCGGATTATTGAACAAAAAAAGTTTGATCAGGAAAAGCGAGAAGTTCTAGTAAATGCTTTAAAAGCACAATATCAAAGAGCGAAGATTAATCTAGCAGTTGATCAAAAAACGATCAAGAATATTGAGTTATTAGCTGATGAAAATACTTTTACGGTAACCACAGGTCATCAGTTGAATCTTTTTACAGGCCCTTTGTATTTTATATATAAGATTGTTTCAGCTATTAATCTAGCGAAGCAATTAAAGAAAGAATATCCAGCCAACCATTTCGTCCCAGTTTATTGGATGGCCACTGAGGACCATGACTTTGAAGAGATTAGTTTCTTCCGATTTCAAGGAAAAAAATTAAAGTGGGACACCAAACAGGAAGGAGCTGTGGGTAGAATGAATCCGCAAGAGTTATCGGAATTATTTGCTGATTTTTCTAAATTATTACTTCCCTATACTTCTCATGGAAATCAACTTAAAAAGTGGTTTGAAGAAGCGTATTTAAAGCGAGACACACTAGCAGATGCCATGCGGTATTTGGTGCATGAATTATTCTCCGAGTATGGATTAGTAATTGTCGACGGGGATGAAGCAAGCTTGAAAGCTCAAATGCACAGCTATTTTGAAGAAGAGTTATTGCATGAAGTTTCTTCTCAGAAAGTAGACCATCAAAGTAAAGAATTGGCTAAGAATTATAAAGTACAAGCCAATCCAAGAGCAATTAACTTGTTTTATCTAAGGGAGAATTCACGAAATCGAATTGAATATTTGAGTGAACGTTTTTATATTGTTGATTCAGAATTAAGCTTTTCTAAGGAAGAAATGCTTGACGAATTAAATAATCATCCTGAACGATTTAGTCCCAATGTTTTGCTACGACCGCTTTATCAAGAAGTAATTTTACCAAATCTGGCATATATCGGTGGTGGTGGAGAGTTAGCCTATTGGTTTCAATTAAAATCAACTTTTGAGCATTTTAAAGTTCCTTTTCCCATGTTGTTACTCAGAAATTCGGTTTTATGGATGGATGAGAAGCAAAGTAAATATGCTTGTGAATTAGGTATTTCAAATGAAGAGCTGTTTCAAGCAGAAGGAGTTTTGTTGAAAAATTGGGTGAAGAAAAACTCAAAATTAGACTTGGAGTTAAAGCAAGAATTAGCTGATTTTGAAAAGCTTTATAAAGACTTAAAGCAAAAGAGTAAAATCATTGATGAAAGTTTGGCACCTCATGTTGGCGCTTTAGCAGAAAAACAGAAACAAAGTATTCAACAGTTATCGGAAAAACTAATTCGAGCTGAACGTAAAAAGAACGATTCAGCGGCCGTTAGAATCCAAACTTTGAAAGAAGAGTTATTCCCAAATGCAAGTCTACAAGAACGCACAAATAATTTTAGTGAATTCTATTTGGCTTATGGAAATCAGTTTATTGTAAGCTTGTTGGAAAACCTTCAATTGCCAACAAATCAATTTTCAGTTATAAAAAATAGAACATAAAAAAACGCCAACATTTGTTGGCGTTTTTTTATAAGTTGAATTCATTAATCATCGTCATCATCATCTTCTAAATCTTCACTTCTGAAAGATTTATAAATGGTCTCAGATTCTTTTTTACGGTCCTCTTTGGTAACAACCTCTCCAACAATGTACTTTTTAAACTCTTCTTTTAAAGTGAGTGCTTCATTTACATCTGATTCAGTTGGGTTGAATTTATAAGCACTAAAGTATTTATCGTATTCTCCACTTTTAATAATGAGTGCATACTCATCTAAACCATCAACTAAGGTTTGCGCAGAAACTTCATCAGGAATATAAGAGGCATCAATACTGTCTAAGGCAGCAACAATATTTTTAATTCCTTCACCCATGTTTCTAGATTTAACTTGATATACTCCAGCCATTAGCTGAACAGCATAATCATTAGGAGCAAACTTGAGTACTTTCTTTAAGTAATAGGCTGCTTTTCTTGGATTGTCGTTATCGTAATAGATTTCAGATAATGTAATTGCACTGTCTTTTAGGAGGGCTAAAAACTCTTTTGCCTCTTTATATACTTCTTCGTTTTCTTCGGTATCATCGTGGTATTTGTTTAGCTTGTAAGCTGCTTTTAAAGACTCTTTAAAAGCATTGGGATAATCTTCGGATAGTTCAGCTTTTTTGGCAATTTCATAAAATGATTGGGCTTTGTAATACCACAACCAAGCGTTCTTTCTATATTCTGCATCTTCCAAAAGCTTTTCAGCTTTAAAAGCAGCATCTTCGTATTTTCCATCCACCATTTCAAAAGTTACCTTAGCAATTTTTTTATCTGTGGGTTGTGCATAAGCAGCAGCGCTGATTAAGGTTGCACAAATGATTAAAGCAATTTTCTGCATAGTTTAATTTTTAAGCTGTTTTTTAGACAGACCACCAAATTACAAAATCTGTACCAGCTTGATGGATGCTTTCAATTACTTTTGCAACAAAGTTTAAAAAATGGCTCAAAGAATTAGTTCAGAAAGAAAAGAGGATGGCTTGTTAATTAAAATCAAGGCTTACTATGATGAGGACAAGCATAAATTTTTTACGATTTGGGTTGCTGCATGGACTTTATGTGGTTTGGCTATCGTTTCTCAACTTTTTACGAATGTGGACAGCGAATTGAAAACCATGATTCTAGTCTTTTTTGCTTTTTGGGCATATTTTGAATATTTGGTCGTCAAAGCATTTCGATGGAGAAAGAGTGGTGAAGAACAATTTTTCATCACCGAAGAGCAGTTGCAGTATGGAAGAACATACAATAACAGAGGTTTTTTAAAGCCTTATAGAAAGGATTTAGTGAATAAAGTGCGCTTTATTGATGATGATCAAAACACCTTTGTTAAAGTGTTCAGTGATTCTTACTGGGTGATAGGAGGGGAGCGATTGGCCTTTACAGTAAGTGGTAAGGTTATACCATTCGGTTTGCGATTAAATGACAAAGAAGCTAAAAAACTTGTACAGCTAATAAACAAAGAGTTAGACTAGTTCCAATCAATTTCAAAGGCATTTCCGCTTAAGGTTTTTAGAATATGCCCTTCTTTTTGGTCATTAAGGATTCTTGCTTGGGCAGTTTTCATTTCTAAAACTTCCTGCATATTTCTTACTGCTCCCACAGGTACATTAGCCGTAATCATGGTGGTTAATAAATCTTCTCTTTCCCAACTTATAATGGCTTTTTCAAGGTAACTTGATAGTTCTTTCCTGTTTTTGACCCGCAAATGATTATGCTCAAAACGAGGGTCGCTTGTAAGTTGTTCTAACTTCAATAGTTGACATAGTGAAGTAAATTGTTTGTCATTTCCCACTGCTAAAACGATAAGTTTATCTGATTGACAAGAAAAGCATTCTCCATATGGAGCAATGTTTGGGTGCAGTGTTCCTAATGGTTGAGCGATGTGACCAGCCATTAAGTAATTTGTCGCTTGGTTAGCCAATGCAGCTAAGGCAGCATCATAAAGAGAGACTGATACTTTCGCTCCTTTTCCATTTTTTTCTTTTGCGAGTAAGGCAATTAAAATCCCCTCTTTCAACTGATGTGCAGCTAATAAGTCAATAAGAGCAACAGGCATTTTAACAGGTTTTCTATTTGGCTCACCATTCATCGAAAGAAAGCCACTTTCGGCTTGTAGTACAACATCGTAAGCAATTCGATTAGAGTCCCCGAAACCACTGATTTCACCGTAAATAAGTTTAGCATTTATTGATTTTAAACGCTCATAATCCAAACTCAATTTTTCAGCACTGCCTGCTTTAAAGTTAGCAATTACCACATCGGCAGTCTTTATTTCTTCCAAAAGTAAAGCCTTGTCGTGAGCTGCTTTAAGATCTAGCATCCAACTTTCTTTTCCCCAGTTTACACTGCTATAATAGGCTGAAAATGGGTGATTTTGATCTTCCACAGCTAGCTTCCAAGAGCGAGTTACATCTCCACCACTTTGTTTGTTTTCTACTTTAATAACTCGAGCACCTAATTCTGCAAAGAACATGCCCACTGAAGGACCTGCTAAAACGGATGCAAGCTCAATAACCTTAAGTTCTTTAAAATAAGAAATGGGTTTAGTCAATTTTTTTATGCTTTAAACGAATTGAATTTCCAACCACAATTACATCAGAAAAGGCCATAGATAGAGCAGCTAACATGGGATCTAAGTGACCCATAGCTGCCAATGGAATTGCAATTACATTATAACCTAAGGCCCAAAACAAATTCTGTTTTATGGTTAACAAAGTATGTTTACTGATTTGATAGGCTTTAACAACTGCTTGTAAACTCTTGGCATTTAAAAGTATCACCTGTGCACTTTGAATTGCAATTTGAGTGGCTCCACTTAGCGAAATACCAACATCAGCTTTGGTTAAGGCAGGTGCATCATTGATTCCATCACCTAACATGGCTGTTAAACCACTTTTTTGAATTTCTTCAATTTTGGTCAGTTTTTCATCAGGTAATTGTTCCCCATAATAGTTTTTTATTCCTGTTTTGGTGGCAACTTCAGCGGTCTTGTCAAGTTTATCACCACTCAATAAAAAAGGTTCAACTCCCAAGGATTGAAATTGACTGACCATGGTTTTTGCATCTTCACGCAATTCATCGTCAATATAAATAGCGGCGACTATTTCCTTGTTTTTGCTTAAGTATAATTTGGCTTTTCCACCGGCATTTAGCCAAGTAGAAGAACCTAGACGGTATTCATTTTCTGCTAAATCTTGGGCTTCAATACCTTTTCCTTTTATCTCCTTTTGGCCAATTAATGGAATGGATTTTACACCTTCACTTTTCAGTTGTGAAACCAGAGATTTGGCAATAGGGTGTGAAGAATATAATTCAAGGCTATAGAGGAGACTTTTGACTTCCGACTCCTTGATATTGGGGGAAGAAATTTCAATTTGCTGAATTTTAAATTGACCTGTTGTCAATGTTCCAGTTTTATCGAAAACGATATTCTTCAAATTGGCAAAAACTTCAACGGTAGCACCTCCCTTTATTAAAATTCCCTGTTTAGCCGCTCTACCTACACCAACCATTACTGCTGTTGGTGTAGCAAGACCCATAGCACAAGGGCAAGAGATTACTAAAACAGCAATGGCTGTCATTAAACTATCGGCTAAACTAGCTTCAAGCATTAAATACCAAACTGAAAAAGTTAGAAGAGCAATCAAAACTACAATCGGCACAAATACGGCACTTATTTGATCACCTAAACGTTGAATATTGGGTTTTTCTGTTTGAGCCTTCTTTACTAATTGAATAATTTTGGAAAGCGTGGTGTCTTTTCCTACAGCTGTCACCATCATTCTTGCATTCCCTTCTTGAATAATGGTTCCAGCAATTAGTTTGTCCCCTTTTTCTTTGTGAATGGGTTCAGCTTCTCCAGTAATCATGGCCTCGTTTACGGTTATACTGCCGTGCATTAACTTGCCATCAGCGGGAATTTTATCACCTTCATTGAGCTGAACAAGGTCACTGATTTTTAAATCTTCGATTTGTATAGTCTCTAAGCTTTCTTTACCATTTACTTGAAGAATAATTTGTGTTGTATCAGCTTGTAAATCATTTAACTCAGCTATAGCAGTGGTTGTTTGCTTTACCGAACGACGTTCAAATAAGTTACCTAATAAGACTAAAGTTATGATTGTTGCTGCGGTTTCGTAAAATAAATAGTTGCTGACTTCGGCTGTACCCCAATATTGAATGGTTCCAATTAAGCTATATAAAAAAGCAGACATAGAACCAATGAAAATCAGAACATCCATATTAGGAACTCCGTTTTTTACCGAATGAAAAGCACTTTTTCCAAAATGAACAAAACCTATAATTACCACAGGTAAGCTTAGCAATAATTGCACTATAGGCTGATGCAAGAAATGAAAGGGCAGAAACATGTGCGCGAAAAGCGGAATAGTTAGAATTAAGCAGAAATAAAATTTCTTTTCAATTTTAGAAAGCGCTGAACTTTTTCCAGGACTTTCGGATTCCGACTTAATAGTATATCCAAGTTCTTCAATTTCTTTAGATATATTTTGTTTTGAAAGATTTGGTGGATTCGAATAATGCACTTCTCCCGTAGAAAAGTTTACATTGACATCTTCAAGTCCAATTTTTTCTAAACGTTTGCGAACTCCTAATGCGCAATTGGCACAAGTCATCCCATCTACTCCTATCTCTTCTAATTCGGCCATGAAACAAAGTTAATCAATGGTAAAGCTTAAAATGTTACTATAGGTTAAAGCATTTTAACTTTTTTAACATATTGATTTTGAGTTTTATAAACAATAAGATGAAATGTGTGTTTTACTTAAAAACCAAACAATAAATATTATGAGCGCATTGACAGATAAATTAACAGGAAATTGGAATGAAGTAAAAGGAAAATTAAAACAAGAATATGCAGTTTTAAATGATAATGACTTAGCTTACGAAGAAGGTAAAGAGGAAGAATTACTTGGAAAAATTCAGCAAAAGACCGGAAAAGCAAAAGAAGAAATTAAATCATTTATTGATAGTTTATAGGCCATAATCAACCAAACCATACAGCCAAACTTAAAATTCTATGGCAGAAAAATCTGGGGCATTATTGCTTCAGATTTTTTTTATGGTTTAGAATCAGAAGAATGAAAATTATTATATTTGCGCCCCGCTTTTTTGCGGATGTTATAGTGGTTATCTGTCCGACTTGTCGACTACAGATTAGTTACTAAAAAGAGTTTGCGAATGGCTGATAGCTCAAAAGTTTAAGCGCCAATACTTTGAAATAAAAGAAAAGCAAACTGAAAATACATGGTGGTTGTAGCTCAGCTGGTTAGAGCGCCTGATTGTGGTTCAGGAGGTCGTCGGTTCGAAACCGATCTTCCACCCAAAGCAAAACCCGATGCGAATGCATCGGGTTTTTTTATGCCCTTCAGCTAAAGCTTGCTTTCAAGCTGAAGAGGCATTAAAAAACAATGAAATGAAATTTCAAGGTTTTGCTTTGGAACTTCCCTCCAAGGTTGCCCGAAGCAAAGCGAAGGGAAACTTTTTAATTATCTATGTAAGGATTGGCCCTTCAGCTAAAGCTTGCTTTCAAGCTGAAAAGGCATTAAAAAACAATGAAATGATATTTCAAGGTTTTGCTTTGGAACTTCGCCCCAAGGTTGCCCGAAGCAAAGCGAAGGGAAACTTTTTAATTATCTAAGTAAAGTATTTGCCCTTCAGCTAAAGCTTGCTTTCAAGCTGAAGAGGCATAAAAAAACGATGAAATGAAATTTTCAGGGTTTTGCTTTGGAACTTCTCCACAAGGTTGCCCGAAGCAAAGCGAAGGGAAACTTTTTAATTATCTAAGTAAAGTATTTGCCCTCTTGCTAAAGCTTGCTTTCAAGCTAAAGGGCATAGAAAAACAATGAAATGAAATTTCAGGGTTTTGCTTTGGAACTTTCTCCCAAGGTTGCCCGAAGCAAAGCGAAGGGAAATCTATTTTACTTGAATGAAACTTTCATTTGTAAAATCTTACTTCCCCAGCAACTTTTTAAAGAATCCTTTCCGTTTTTCTTTTTTAGCAGCCTTGTCTTTAGCTTCTTTTAATGTCTTGCTATCTTTTTGAAATAGTTTTAAAAATTTATCCAAATCCCGTTCAGCTATGAAATCCTCGCAATCAATTTCAGGTAGGTTTTTTAAACCTGCATAATACCATTTCTCAGATTTGCTAGAAGCAATACAGTCTGCAATTAGTGGTAAAGCTAAGGCACTTCCCGAGCCTTGACTTCCATTAGCAAAATGGATATTTGGGTATGAAGCTCCAACACGACTAGCCAAAACTATTTCATGATTATAAGCCACATACCAGGCATCAGCAAAATTTTGGGAAGTACCAGTTTTACTTGCCCATTTTGTAGTTACTCCATATCGGTTATACAAAGCTTGCCCAGTTCCATTTTTAGCAGCTTTATGCAAGGCTGCATTAATTTTTAAACTAACTACCTCTTCAAAGACACGAATGGACTTTGATGATTCATGCTCAAAAATAACTTCGCCATCTTGAGTTTCTATTCGTTGTATGCAGTACGGGTTTACTGTATATCCATTATTTGCAAAGGCACTGTAGGCCACCGCCAATTCCAATAGACTTACCGAGTTTGTACCATAAATGGCAGAAGGTTCATCATGGAGCGGTTCAATAAAGCCCAATTGATCCCAATAATATTTTAAACTATCGGAACTTACCTTAAAGAAAAGATGTAAAGTGGGAATATTTTTAGAACGAGCTAATGCTGCAGCTAGGGAGTATTTTCCTCCAATTTCACCATCGTAGTTCTGAGGACTCCAATTTTCATAATCTTGAAGTGTTATTGGGTCATTACTCAGGTAATCGCACAGTTCGCTTCCGGATGAAATTGCAGTGGCATATAAAAATGGTTTGATGGTGGAAGCCATTTGCCTTCGTGCAACTATTTGGTCAAAAGGGTAGTGCCTAAAATTAATGCCACCTACCCAAGCTTTTATGGCTCCTGATTGAGGATTAATTCCAATAATTCCTGCATGTAATTGAGAAAGCACATGTTTTAAACTGTCATTCAAATTAGCCATTTGATAATCCGAAGAATCATTCCAGTTAAAGAGAAATCGTTCTTTTTGAGTGCTGTTTTTTAAATCTAAGTCATTTTGCTTCGCTAACTTATCAACTAGTTTTTGGAGATTTTGAGCATATGGAGATCGTTGATATTGTTTCCGAAGTAAGTCTTGTGCTTTGGCTAAGTTATTTTCAATACTCTCTTTTGCCTTTTTTTGAAGCGCAATATCTAAGCTGGTGTAAATTTTTAGACCATCTTTTTCAATGTCATATTGCTTTCCTTTTCCTTCAAGTTCTTTAAGAATATGAGAAGCTTCACTTTTTACTTTCTTAAGAAAATAGGGAGCATCATTGCTTTTACTCAAATTTAAGTAGCTTAATTTAAGGGGTAAAAGCTTTAATGAGTCATAAGCTGCATCACTTAAATAGTTGTATTTGGTCATTTGGTGAAGCACTACATTTCTGCGGTCGCTTGCATGCTCAGGATAAAGACGGGGATTGTAATATGAATTGGCCTTGAGTAAACCAACTAACACCGCAGATTCTTCTACCTTTAATTGAGAAGTCTTTTTATTAAAGTATCGTTTAGCAGCAGCTTCAATACCGTAAACATTTTCACCAAAAGGTATCGTGTTTAAGTACAGTTCTAAAATGGCTGACTTCTCGTAAACTTTCTCAATTCTTCGAGCTAAAATGATTTCTTTTAGCTTGTTGACAACAATGCTAATCTGTCCATAGCTTTTTCTGCCATAGAGGTTTTTTGCAAGTTGCTGTGTAATTGTACTTCCTCCACCGGCACTTTTAATTCCCATTAAAATGGTTTTAAACATGACTCTGACCATGCTTTTTTGATCTAATCCATCATGTTCGTAAAAGCGAGCATCTTCTGTTGCTATAAGTGCATCAATTAAGCTTTTTGGAAAATCTTCAAACTTAATTTCGGTTCTATTTTGAGCATAAAACTTTCCAATTAATTCATTGTTTTCGCTGAAAACTAAACTTGCTGTTTCATGCTCAATACTTTGAAGTTCTTTTTTGGAGGGAATATGCCCAAAGCCACCTAAATATAAAATGCCAAAGAATGTGGCAATACCGATGATGATGGCTAAGAGAATAAGGGAAGCTATTTTAAGAAACTTGAGCACTGCAGTTGATGATTTAAGGTTGTGTTTGTCAAGATACGTTTACAATTAACTTTTGTTGTTTAATACAAGGAAAAAGCCCGCTACCGCTCTATGAGCTTTGGTAACGGGCTCCAACCAAACCAAACCAAAAATTACTTTTAGTTGTCTATTAATAAGACAATTAAACAGCAGTATTGTTTTTAAGAAATAAAGTATTTGAGAAATAAAAAGAGAAGCTGAAATTTTACTCTTCTTCAATAAGCCATAAAGCCTCTTCAAGCTCACCTTTGGCTTTATTATCTTGTTTTTCAGTTGCCAGTTTAATTCCTGTGCTATATATTTTTTGTGCTTTTGTCAGTTTATCTTGAGCCTCGTAAAGTTGTCCTAATTTATAGTAAGCACCTAAGTAGTTTGGATCATGTTGAATTAAGCCCTCAATGATTTTGATGGCTTCTTTTGGCTTTTCTGCTTTTTCGTACTCCAAGGCAAGTGCATAAGTCAAAAAACTATCCTTTGGATCTGTTTTTAGCATTTTTTTAATCTCATCAACTCTACTCATTGCGCATTGGATTTTTCTTCTATAAAAGTAACAATTGCAGTCAATTCTGAGGGATTAAACCAATTTATTTCAGCATCTTTTTTAAACCATGTAAGCTGACGCTTCGCATATCTTCTGCTATTGACTTTTATTTTCTCAACCGCTTCTTCAAAGGTAAGTTTTCCTTCCAAATAATTGAATAGTTCTCGATATCCTACGGTTTTTAAAGCATTTTGATCCTTATATTTAAGTACCGATTTTACCTCATTTAGCAATCCAGCTTTAATCATTTGGTCAACTCTTTGGTTGATGCGTTCATAAAGTAAACTGCGATCCATTTCCAAGCCAATTTTTATAATCTGAAAGGGTCTTTTTTTACCTTCTCCTTTTCGAATTGAAGAATAGGGTTTGCCGCTAATTAAGCAAACTTCAATGGCTCTTAAAAGCCGCTTACTGTTCTGTAAATCAACTTTATGATAAAAAACAGGGTCTAATTCTAGTAGTTTATTTTGTAGCGCTTTTATTCCTTCTTGCTCAAAAAGCTCATTCAATTGCTTTCGAATAGTTTCATCAGAGCTAGGCATTTGGCTATCAAAACCTTTGGTAACCGCATCAACATACATACCTGAGCCACCACAAAGAATTACTTTTTGATGTTTTTTAAATAAGTGGTTAAGTAAGTCAATTGCTTCATCTTCAAAGTCGCTTGCATTGTAATCCTCTGCAATGGATAGGTTATTGACAAAATGATGTTTGGCTTGTGTTAGTTCTTCTAAGGTTGGCTTGGCTGTTCCAATGCTTAATTCACGAAAAAATTGCCTTGAATCAGCAGAAATGATTTCCGTATTAAAATGTTGTACCAATTTTATGGCAAGTGATGTTTTTCCTATTGCTGTGGGACCAACAACTGAAATGAGCGTATGATTTGAATGATTTTCAATCATAAATATTCTTCATAATCATCTAAGGATTCAAAATCATCTCCAAACAATTCATCATCCTCTTCTTCTTCAAATTCATCTCCTAAAATAGCATTCATTAAAATGCTTTCAGCATCATCACCACATAGCTGTTTCTCATTCTCATTGGGTGATTTACCATGTTTGTGTATCACTTCAATTTCATCGCTTTCTTCTTCAGAAATATGAAAAGCTTCTATCTCAAATTTCCATTCCTTCAAGTAATCGTAGATATAACTCAATGAATCACCTTCTTGAGTAAAAACTTCGCCCACTGTTGCTTCATTCATGAGTTTGGCTTTCGCATCATCTGAAATTTTTTCAAGTGTATATTCGGCTAAAGCTTCCCAATTCTCATCTGTTTTTAAAAATGAAGCCATTTCTCTTCCTTTAAAATCAAAGGCATTTAATATGGCATAGTGTAGTTCTTCAAGGTTTTTTGATTCTGCAACCTTTAAATCTCTAAAGATCAGTTCATCACTTTCTAGAATTACTTTTAAACTAATCTGCTTCATGGTATTTAATCGTTAATTGGAGATAAGCCAAGTTTTGCTCCTACTTTTATCATCAGTGATTTAGCTTGCTCTTTGTTGTTCTCAATTTCCCCATCTAATATCGCTTCTCGAATGGCATTTTTAATGATTCCAACTTCTTTAGAAGGACTGAGGTTGAATGTTTTCATAATCGCTTCTCCTGAAATGGGAGGCTGCCAGTTTCTCAAATGATCTTTTTCTTCAACTTCTTTGAGCTTTTGTTCTACCAATTGAAAGTTTTTCAAGTAGCGTTGAAGCTTTTTCTCATTCTTCGTTGTAATGTCCGCAGAACATAATAACATTAGATCTTCAATATCATCTCCTGCTTCAAACAACAATCTCCTTACGGCTGAATCTGTAACCGTTTCCTTAACTAAAGCAATGGGCCTTAAATGCAATTTGACCAGTTTTTGAACATACTTCATTTTATGGTCTAAAGGCAACTTTAATTGTTTAAAGATTTTAGGCACCATACGAGCCCCTTTATCTTCATGCCCATGAAAGGTCCAACCTTGTTTTTTATCGAATCGCTTGGTAGCTGGTTTAGCAATATCATGCAATATGGCAGACCATCGCAACCATAGATCATTGGTGTTTTCAGAAAGATTGTCTAAAACCTGTAACGTGTGATAAAAATTGTCTTTATGACCTTTTCCATTTCTAAAATCCACCCCATGTAAGTTTACCATGTCAGGAAAAATGAGATGCAACAAACCACTATCGAATAAAATTTTAAAACCAATAGACGGTTTTTCTGAAAGGATAATTTTATTCAATTCTGCACTTATGCGTTCTTGGGAAACGATTTTTATTCTATCTTTTTCTTTTTTAATGGCTTCAAATGCAGTCGGGTGAAGGACAAAATTTAATTGAGTAGCAAACCTAACTGCTCGCATCATTCGCAAAGGGTCATCAGAAAAAGTAATGCTTGGCTCAAGAGGAGTTTTAATGGTTTTAGACTGCAAGTCTGCACGACCATTAAAAGGGTCAATTAATTCTCCAAAATGAGATTCATTCAAGCGAATGGCCATGGCATTTATGGTAAAATCCCTGCGATTTTGATCGTCTTCTAAATTGCCATTTTCAACAATTGGTTTTCTAGAATTTCGTTGGTAAGACTCTTTGCGAGCGCCTACAAATTCAATTTCCCAATCTTGGTGTTTAATCATGGCGGTACCAAAGTTTTTAAATACTTGAACTTGGCCCTTAATATTTAGAACTTTTGCCACTTGTTTCGCTAATTCGATGCCACTACCAATGGCAACCACATCAATGTCTTTTCCGCCTCTATTTAGAAAAATATCGCGAACGTAGCCACCAACCACGTAGGTTTCTAAACCGATTTGGTCGGCTGCTTTAGAAATGGCTTTAAATATGGGATGTTGAAGATGTTCCTTCAAAAGTGAAATTTTTAGCAAAGGTAAGGCTTCGCGCTTATTTTCTGAGAATTTTAACCTCTCCATTCTGCGCAATTCGAATAATTTTTGAGGGCTTGCCACTCATTTCTATATCAGAACTGTAAGGGAAAGTAAAGTCAACTTGATTGCTAATGGCTTTGTCGATAAGCTGAAACTCTAAAGGGCTTGGTTCTCCAGATAGGTTTGGAGAGGTTGAAACAATGGGTTTTCCGAATTTCTGTAGGATTTGATTAATTGCGCCTTTTTTAACCATTCTAACCCCAAGGCTTCCATCTGCATTTAAAACATTAGGGGCAACAAAACGACCTTCATCCATAACAATGGTTAAAGGACTGTCACTCAAATCCACCATATCCCAAACTACACCGGGAATGTCTTTAAAACATTGGTTCATCATCCGGTCGCTGTTGATTAAAACAATGAAGCTTTTTCCTTCATCCCTTCCTTTGATTTGCTTTATTTTTTCAACAGCTTTTTCATTGCTTGCATCGCAACTTAAACCATAAATGGTATCGGTTGGTGAAAGAATGACATCACCATTTTTCAAATGTTCAACTGCCTTTGTTATCGCTTCATTTTGATTCATTTTGCAAAAGTAAGAAAGGAAATATTCAAGGCATGGTTTTGGTTATTATAAAGTCAGACTTAAGTTTGTATGGTGCGGAATTATCTATTTCATTTATTCATTCATCTTTTTGTGTTTACAGCAATTGGTATTGCTCAAGAAAATGCAAAAAATGATAGCACGTCTACCGTTAAAACAACTGTATTTAATGGAGATACCATTCCTTTGTTTGATTTAAAATTGGTTCCTATTTACGGTCCAGTGGAATTTAAAAGCGAACGTGAAGAACGGAAATACGGAAGGTTAAAAAGATATGTGGTAAAAGTTTATCCGTATGCAGAAGTAGCCGGTGAAATGCTTCGATACTTTGATGATACTTTAAGGTCGTTTAAAACAGAATATGCTAGAAAGCGATATTTAAAGAAGGTTGAAAACCAATTGAAAGAGGAATTTGAAGGAGAACTGAAGAAGTTAACCATTAAGCAAGGAATCATATTGGTGAAACTCATAGACCGTGAAACTGGAAATACTTCCTATGAGTTGATTAAGCAATTGCGTGGCTCTTTTTCAGCTTTCTTATGGCAGTCATTAGCGCGATTATTTGGTTCAAACTTAAAATTGGAGTATGACCCACAAGGCGATGATTGGATGATTGAAGATATTGTACTTCGGATTGAAAGTGGACAAATACCTTATGAAAAGAGAGAAAGGAAGATGTGAGTTAAGTTTTGCTTAAAGGATGCAAATAATAAAGCCTCACTTTTGTGAGGCTTTTTCTATTTAGTTACGCTAATGATTACTTGAATGAATCAGCAACAATTAAATCTTTGGTACCATGACCGTATGAATAAAATCCTTCTCCAGATTTAACGCCTAATTTTTTGGCAGTCACCATATTTACCAACAATGGACACGGTGCATACTTCGGATTTCCAAAACCTTCGTGTAATACGTTTAAGATAGATAAGCAAACATCTAATCCGATAAAGTCAGCCAATTGCAAAGGTCCCATTGGATGAGCCATACCTAATTTCATAACCGTGTCTATTTCTTCAACACCAGCAACACCTTCAAACAAAGTGTAGATTGCTTCATTAATCATCGGCATTAAGATTCTGTTTGCCACAAAACCTGGGTAATCATTTACTTCTACAGGAACTTTGTTCAACTTTTTAGAAGCTTCCATAATGGTATTCGTCACTTCATCAGAAGTGGCATAACCTCTAATAATTTCAACCAGTTTCATTACCGGAACCGGATTCATAAAGTGCATACCAATTACCTTATCTGGTCTATTGGTAACTGAACCAATTTTAGTAATAGAAATTGATGATGTATTTGAAGCAAGAATCACATGCTCCGGGCATATTTTATCAAGGTTTTCAAAAATCTTTAGCTTAATGTCAATGTTTTCGGTAGCTGCTTCAACCACTAAATCAACTCCATCAACCCCTTTTTCCATTTCGGTAAAAGTGTTTAGATTATTTAAGGTGTTGTTTTTGTCCTCTTCTGAGATTTTCTCGCGGCTCACCATTCGATCTAAGTTCTTTTCGATGGTTTTAACTGCTTTATCTAAAGCATCTTGAGAGATATCGATTAAGGAAACAGCATAACCAAATTGAGCAAAAGTATGGGCAATTCCATTTCCCATGGTACCTGCTCCAATAACAGCAACTTTATTCATTTGAAATTTCTTTTAAATTAGGATTGCAAAAATAAAGATAGGGGGTAGGCTTACAAAACTTATTTTCCGCTTCCGCGAAGAACAATTAATACGGTGTATATCAAAATCTTAAAATCAACCAAAAGTGACATGTTCTCAATGTAAATAATGTCAAACTTTAAACGTTCAACCATTTGATCTACGTTTTCAGCATATCCATACTTAACTTGTCCCCATGAGGTAATGCCAGGTCTCACTTTTAGTAAGTGATTGTAATGCGATGCTTTCTCTACAATTTTGTCAATAAAAAATTGTCTTTCTGGACGAGGTCCAACCAAAGACATGTCACCAATTAATACGTTATAGAATTGGGGGATTTCATCCAAACGGGTTTTACGCATAAAGCGACCAAACTTGGTAATCCTTGGATCATGGTCGCTAGACAAAGCAGGACCATGTTGCTCTGCGTTCGTATACATGGAGCGAAACTTATGAATCATAAATGGTTTGCCATGAATACCTATTCGCTCTTGTGAAAAAATGATAGGACCTTGAGAAGTGAATTTGACTATAAGTCCAACAATAATAAATACAGGACTAAAAACAATTAGCACAAAAAGTGCAGAAAGAATATCGATAGTTCTTTTAACCGTTTGCTGCCATGCGGGCATTATTTCTCGGTTGATGATAATCAATGGTGCACCAAAAATAGAACTCATTCTAACTGAACCAGAAAGAATATCATACATGTCCGGAATTACCTTAATCAGAACATCTAAGCCTTCCAATTCACTAATGATAGCCTCCAAGCTCTCATGCTCCGAAGATTCAATGGCTATAATGGCTTCTTCAACTTTGTTCTCATCTACAATTTTGCGGAGTTCTTTAGTATTTCCTAAAAAAGGCAAATGGTTTTCTACCAAGTAATCCTTTTGCTTGTTTACCCGAACAAAGCCAACAAATTTATTTCCATAGGATTTTTGCTCTCCTTCCATTTCTAAGAATAAATCCACGGCCTTTTGGCTAGAACCTATGATAATGGTATTGAAACCAATTTTTCGATTTTGAACTTTATAAACTGTACGGCTAGTCAGTATAAACCGAAATGTATAGGTAAGAATAAAGTGAAAAAAGAGGATGTATAAAAAGGATAAATAATAATCCTTATAGGTATCAATTTCATCATCGAGAATAAAAACGAAAAAAAGCAGTAAACAACCCAAGACAGAAGTAGTGAGGGTTTGCACAAACTCTTTTAATCTAGATTTGCGATAAACTTTTTGGTAAAAGCCCGACGAAGCGTATAGGATAATCCAAGCTATGGGGATGAGAATTAGCGCAATGAAGAAATTCTCGTTAAACTCAACCGGAATCTCATAGCCAAATTTAGATGGTTCTAGATAAATTTTTCGAAATCGATAAAATAAAGTCCATGCAATAGCAGCTGCAATGAAATCTAGAAAGATATACTTAAACCGTTGTAAAGCGCTATTCATTAAAAATGGATCAGTTTTACATTATCTAAATACAACCAACCTTCTTCACCAAGTGGTTTTGAAAAACCGATAGCTATGTTAAAATTGTAAGCGGCAAAAAGGGTAGAAAAAACAGGCCCGAACTCTACATAAACTTTGTTCCAAGTGCTTCTTGGTTTGAAGTTGATTACAGGATACTGAGCGCTTTGATCATTGGCATAAATACTTATGGTTATGTCGTGTGAACAATAATAATTCATTTCTAAATAAACCGCAGATCCATTGGTTGGAATTGCTGAAAATGTTGGAGTATAGGCTTCAAACAAATCCATACTTGCATCTAAATAGGCAACGCCAGAAGCATTTCCTTCAAAAACAAAATTTGGTTGGGTTGTTCTTACTAAAGTCGTATCGCTATTTGAACGATAGTTAAAATTGATTCCGCTTTCAAAATCTTCTCCACTCCATGGTGAATCATAAATGGCATTATCGGTATACTCAACCACAGGAGTAATCTCAAGTTTTTGTTCAGGAAGTAAAGTAGTATCTAAAACATACAATTCGTAGAAAGGATAAATTCTACGGTCAGTGGATAAGCCATTTTCAAAAATTCCTCCTCCAATTTGTAATTTCACATTGCCAGTATTTTGAATTGGAATTGTAGCAGGCAGTTCAAAAGCACCTAATAATCGACTTCCCTCATACACCCAGGCATCTTTAATATTATCACTTGTTGAGCCTTGTGAAGGGTCAGTGCTTTTCACCACAATATCGTTGATGGTAATAAAAGCAGGAACTGGTGCGGCTAAATCATCATCTTCACAAGCGAATAGAGAAGAAATCAGCAACAGAAAAAATAACTGTAAAGATTTGGTCATAGGTTGAAATTTGCACAACTCGATTGTGCAACGCTTAAATGGATAGCATTATTGTATTAAAGAGCGATATTTTCTTTGGTTAAATCCAATTTCTCAATAATTCGATGTGCAACATCCAAAGCATTAAATCCATCGTGAATAGTTACCAATGGGGTTTTACCTTGATTAATTGCGTCGGCAAAAGTACTCAGTTCATCTAAAATAGCATTATTGTTTTCTACCTCCGGTTTTTCAAAGTAAATCTGCTTATGTCCTTTGCCTTCACCTAAGTCAATAGTAACCGATAAAGGGTCAATTTCACCTTCAACATGAGAGAGTCTAACTACTTCTGATTGTTTTTCTAAGAAATCGATAGAAAGGTATGCGTCTTTCTGAAAAATGCGAGTCTTGCGCATATTTTTAAGCGAAATACGACTTGCGGTTAAATTGGCAACACAACCATTGTCAAATTCAATTCGAGCATTGGCAATATCTGGATTGTCGCTTACCACAGCAACTCCGCTTGCACTAATTCGTCGAACATTGCTTTTTACAATACTAAGAACAATGTCTAAATCGTGAATCATTAAGTCTAGTACGACAGATACATCGGTTCCTCTTGGGTTAAACTGAGCAAGTCGGTGAGTCTCTATAAACATGGGGTGTTTAATAAACTCTTTGGTAGCAGTAAAAGCAGGGTTGAATCGCTCAACATGGCCAACTTGTACCTGTACATTGGCTTCTTCTGCTAAATTGATCAACTTTCTAGCTTCTTCAACTGTATTGGTAATTGGCTTTTCAATAAAAATGTGCTTCGACTTTTTAATGGCTTGAACTGCGCAATCGTAATGAGAAAGAGTAGGGGTTACAATATCAATTACATCAACTGCATCTACTAATGCTTCAATACTTTCATACGCAGGAATTTGATATTCTTCAGATGCTTTTTGAGCAGCTTCGGGGTTTGCATCGTAAAAACCAACCAACTCATAGGCTTCTATTTGCTTTAATAGCTTTATGTGGATTTTACCTAAATGACCTGCGCCAAGTACACCAATTTTTAACATCTGCTCTTTTTTTACAAAAGTAAAGTAAACTTTAAGTGATTAAGCTTGCTCAAGTCCTTGCTTTGTTAACATTAACTTGGGGAAAACCACCCATTGTGAATAGACAAAATTTGATGGATTCTGATTTGATTTGCAATGTGATTAATGATACGTATAGACATAAGGGGTTAAGAAAAAAACTCGTTGAACTTTTAGCTTCAAAAGGAATAAGTGATGAAGCGGTATTGCATGCTATTGATGCTATTCCAAGGCATTTATTTATGGATAATGCCTTTGTCAATTTTGCTTATAAAGACCAAGCATTTCCAATAGGCGCAGATCAAACCATTTCGCAGCCTTACACCGTAGCCTTTCAATCACAGTTGTTGGAGTTGAAGGGAGGGGAGAAGGTTTTGGAAATTGGTACAGGTAGTGGATACCAATCCTGTGTTTTATTAGAGCTAGGAGCCAAAGTCTTTAGTATTGAAAGACACCGTTCGCTTCATTTAAGATCCAAAAGACAATTGAATTCATTAGGCTATTTTCCCAAGTTGTTTTTTGGGGATGGCTTTAAAGGACTACCTACTTTTGCCCCTTTTGACCGGGTGATTATTACAGCTGCTGCCCCACATATTCCACAAGATTTAAAAGATCAATTAAAGGTTGGTGGCTTTATGGTTATTCCATTAGGTGAAGGTAAAAATCAACAAATGCAACGTTTGACAAAAATTTCAGATACGGAATTTCAAACTGAAGTCTACGGTGATTTTAGTTTTGTACCGATGTTGCAAGATAAATCTTTTAATAGTTAAGCAATAACTTACCTAAATTGAGGTTATTTGCTCAACCAATAACAATCAATATGAAAAAATACGGCCTCATTTTAATATTTAGTGTTTTTACCGCTTTTGGTTTAAATGCTCAAGAAACAGAAAGCAATGAATCTTACACGCCTAAAGCTGGTAGCTTCGGTTTAAGCTTAGTGGTAAATGGTTTAATTGATAATATTCAATTTGAGCCACAGAAAAATGTCGGTGGACTACCATTATTCCTTGGGCGATACTACATTAAAGATGATTTAGTGTTGAGAGGAGGGTTTGGATTGCAGTTGAATTCACGCACAAGAAGTACCGCCGATAGTGTAGGAAATACCTTGGTAGAAGTGGATTCTTCTAGTAGTAACTATATAATTAGTATTAGTGGAGGAATTGAAAAGCATTTGAAAGCAACAAAACGTTTAGATCCTTATTTATATTCTCAACTTGAATTATCATTTATCGGAAAGTTTAAAGAAGATATTGAAGAAAGAGAAATTAGTAATGCAGGTACAGCGAAAGTAGAGCGAAATATAAAAGCCGATGGCGGCTTTGGTTTAGGAATTGTAGGTGGGTTTGGCTTTAATTATTTTATTGCAAGAAACTTTAGTATTGGTTCAGAATTAGGCTTGGCTATTCAATATGCAAATGTGGGCGGAACCATTTCCGATAATCAAATTACAACTCCTGTAAATGGTAGTTCAAGTTCTGTTTTTACGAAAAGAGAAAGTCAGTTAAGTGTGGTTGAGATTGATATGATGCCAGAAGCGCTCATTCATTTATCATTCTTCTTTTAAGAGCAACTTACATAATTGAATGCTCCATAAAAAATTAGCAACCAAATAATACCTTTAAGTAAGAAAAATAGGAATCCAACGATTCCTATTTTTTTTAACCATATAAAGAGTTTGTTTTCGGATTGCTTCTCTTCTTTCATATCTTTCTTTTTGCATTCATAACTTTAGGTTTATCAATTCCTAAAAGTTTCTCAAACAATTGTACGGTAGCTTTTGCGTCATTGTCGGCTCTGTGATGTCCTTCAAGCGGTATATTTAAACTTTTGCATAGTTTACCTAAGTTATAAGAATCCATACCTGGTATTAACTCTCGACTTAATTGCAATGTACAAAGCCTTTCTCTTTGAAAAGAAAATTGATGATTTTCGAATTCGGCTTTCAAAAAGCTATAATCCACTTTTACATTATGTGCAACTAAAACACAAGATTTAGTAATGGATTCAATTTCTGCAAGTACATGTTCAAAAGTCGGTGCTTGCTTGGCCATGTCATTGTTTATGCCTGTTAACCGCTGTACGTAAGGTGGTATACTACGTTCGGGATTTACTAGAGAGCTATAGTGATCAATTACTTTTTTGCCATCATGCTTATAAATGGCAATTTCAGTAATTTTTCCAATTTTGGCGTTACCTCCTGTAGCTTCTATGTCTAAAATAGCGAACAAATCGACGCAAAAATACTCATAGGAATTGGGCAGGTTTGAATCCACAAATATTAAATCTTACCTTTCGCACTAAATCATAACAACTATGCCTAATCGAAGAGATATTAAGAAGGAAATAAAAAGTGCGACCAATTTGTTAATTGAAGATGCCTTTATGGAATCTATGGAAGGAGATGCAAAGGAAGCTGCTAAAATGGATCAACTGATTGATGAGTTAATCGATGAACGATATGCTATAATTAATCAAGTTTCAGCTTATCCTAAAAAAGAAAGCCGTTCAAAAATAAAAAAACATTTTAGTGGAATACGAGAAGATTTAGAAAAACTTGTGGATAGCTATACCAAGAAAATTGGAAGAGTAGGCTAATGAAGAGCATATTTGCTCGCCTAGGACCCGGTTTACTTTACGCAGGTGCGGCTGTTGGGGTATCACATTTAGTTCAATCTACAAGAGCGGGAGCAGCTTATGGCTTTTGGATGATTCTTGTAGTTATATTGGCCAATGTTTTAAAGTATCCATTTTTCAAAGCAGGCCCGCTTTATGCAGCCAAAAGCGGACAATCTTTATTAAGTGCTTTTTCCAAACAAGGAAAAGGGGCGATGACACTCTTTTACATCGTGTCTTTGGGTAGCATGTTTACTGTGCAAGCGGTTGTAACCTTAATATGTGCAAGCGTTCTTGCTTCAATATTTCAACTCAGTTTTCCGCTTTGGCAAATTTCCTCAGCCATTTTATTTCTATGTGGCTTCATTTTACTTTTAGGTCATTTTAAGTGGTTGAATCAAGTCATGAAATGGGTTATTTTATTACTTACGATAACCTCTATTGTTACTTTGGTTGCTGCTTTTAGCATCGTATCCCCTTCGGAAGTTCAAGGGAATACTTTTTCATTTCTAAATCAAGTTGATATTTTCTTTTTAATTGCTTTGGTGGGCTGGATGCCTGCACCTTTAGATATTTCAATTTGGCACTCAGAATGGACTTTGGCAGATAAAAAGGAACAAAAACAACAACTAAGAGCAATCAATTTTGATTTTCAAATTGGTTATTGGGGTACTACATTTTTAGCAGCGGCTTTTGTTTGTCTTGGGGCTTTGCTTTTAAGAGGTTATGGTGAAGATTTGCCGGCTTCAGGAGCAGCATTTGCTTCCGAAATTATAAACATGTATACAGCCACCATTGGCAATTGGTCGTTTGCGTTTATTGCCCTTGCAGCATTTACCACCATGTTTAGTACAACACTTACTGTGTTAGATGCTTATCCTAGAGTTTTAAGTAAGGCCATTAAATTGTCATTTCCCAAATTTCAGTTTTTAGCCAATTATCATTTATGGTTACTATTGACGATTATAGGAGCTTTATTTGTGCTGATTTTTCAATTGAAAAACATGAAACAATTGGTGGATTTAGCCACTAGTATTTCTTTTTTAACAGCTCCCATATTAGCAAGCATGATTTACTATGCCGTGAATAAATTAGATGTTGAAATCCTTGGTAAAGGGGAAAAAACGATTGCTAGAGTGGGAATACTTTTTCTATACTGTTTTAGTTTATACTATCTCTATATCAAACTGATCAATTAATGAAAACCAAGTTTAGCTTAAAGTCCAGATTGTATAGTTTCAAGCATGCTTTTGCAGGTTTGAGAATCGTGATAAAAGATGAGCATAATGCTAGAGTACATTTTGTTGCTACAGGATTTGCTATTCTTTTAGGATTTGCCCTTGAACTGGAAAAAATGGAATGGATTGCTTTATTGATTTGCATTGCTTTGGTTTGGATTACGGAGTTACTTAATACGGCCATTGAAAATGCTTGTGACTTGATTTCTTTAGATTATAACCCCTTAATAAAAAAAGTTAAAGATGTATCAGCTGCAGCCGTATTCGTGGCTTCCTGTTTAGCTTTGATAACTGGTATAATTTTGTTCTTACCAGATTTATTACAATTGATTGTTTAAACCATGAATTCAAAAACTTATCCAGTTTATTATCAATCTTATATTGATAAAATTCCAGAAAATGCAGACCCTTTCGAACTACTTGATTATTCCTTAAAAGAGCTATTTAAAAGTTTAGTGATGGTAAGTGAAGACCAATCTTCGGTTGGTTATGAAGAAGGCAAATGGAGTATTAAAGACCTAGTTCAGCATTTAATTGACACCGAGCGAATTTTTTGCTTTCGAGCTTTGGCATTTGCTAGGGCAGATGAAAATGAGATACATGGTTATGACCACGATGCTTATGTAGTAAAAGCTAATGCCAACCATAGAACACTAAAAGATTTATTGGAGGAATTAAAACGCTTGCGACAAAGTACTAAGGATTTATTTGCTTCTTTTTCAGATGAAATGATGAATAGAAAAGGAGTAGCCAATGGTCAAGAGTTGACCGTAGAGCAGATATTATACATAATCATTGGTCATGAAATGCACCATTTAAAAATAATTGACACCAAATATTTGTAAAATGATAAGCTGGGAAGATTTTGAAAAGGTAGATATACGAACAGGTACAATTCTTGAAGTGACTGAATTCCCTAAAGCGAGAAAAGCTGCATGGCAACTACAGATTGATTTTGGGGAATTAGGAATAAAAAAATCATCTGCACAAATTGTTCATCATTATGCAAAAGAAGACCTAATTGGAAAGCAAATTATTGCTGTGGTGAACTTTCCACCTAAGCAAATTGCCAACTTTTTTTCAGAGTGTTTGATCTTGGGCGTGTCTGATGCAAATGGTAATATTGTGTTACTAGAGACAGAAAGGGCTGTGCCAAACGGTCATGAAATTAGCTAATAAATAAGAAATGAAGATATATCCAATCCCTACAGGTAATTTTAAGTTAGACGGCGGAGCCATGTTTGGTGTAGTTCCAAAATCATTGTGGCAAAGAACCAACCCGGCAGATAGTAATAATATGTGTTCTTGGGCTTTACGATGCATGCTCATTGAAAAAGGTGACCGTTTGATGCTCATTGACAATGGGATGGGGGATAAGCAATCGGAAAAGTTTTTCGGATTTTATTACTTGCATGGGGATGATTCTTTGGAAAATTCACTGCGAATCAACGGTTTCCATCCTGATGATATAACCGACGTCTTTTTAACTCATTTACACTTTGACCACTGTGGTGGTGGAATTAAATGGAATAAGGATAGAACAGGCTATGAGCCCACTTTTAAAAATGCTAATTATTGGACTAATAGAAGACATTGGAAATGGGCTACTGAACCTAACCCTAGAGAAAAGGCTTCCTTTTTGAAAGAAAATATTTTGCCTATGCAAGAATTTGGGCAACTGAAATTTGTGGATGATGAGGCCGAGCAGTTCGATTGGTTTGAGATTTTTTACGCTGATGGTCATACCGATGCTCAAATGATTCCCATTTTGGATTATCAAGGAATAAAATTAGCTTTTACGGCTGACCTACTACCTTCAGCAGGTCATATTCCAATGCCTTACGTAATGGGATATGATACAAGACCTTTATTAACTATGGAAGACCGTAAGCGGTTTTATAAACGTGCGATTGACGAAAGTCTATTCTTGTTTTTAGAACATGATGCTCAAAATGAAATCATCACGTTAAAGGATACCGAAAAGGGAGCAAGACTTGGAGAAAGTCTTAAGTTTTATGATGTCTTTGAGAAGTAGAAAATAGATTTAAATTTCCCCAACCAAAGACTTTTTAATCCAGCCTTCATTGCCGTTGGGTAAACTCACATTATACCATTCTCCTTTTTCATCTTTTACTTTCACTTTAGTGCCTTCGTGCAAAACAAAAAGGGTAGAACTCCCCGGAGATGGTGAACTGATAATATTTACTGTAGGTTCAATAATGATGGCAAAATTGAGTTTGTTCAAATAGTTATTTTGTTGCATAGCCATAAACCAACTAAACAGTGCTAAAATCAAGCTAATGATAGAAGCAAAGAAGCCTGTTTTACGTATGCTGATAGTAGATAAAAACCAATACAAACTGATTCCTGCTAAGGCTATGAAAAAGAAGAAAAGCGCAATTTTTGACCACAGGTCTGCGCTAAATAAATTAAAAATACTCTTCCACCATCGATAAATAAATAGTTCAGGAATAGCCTCAATCCGATCTACTGTTTTTTCATTGGCAATAGCAAGATTGTATGCCGCATCGGTATTTGATGGATTAATTTTTAAGGCCTTCTCATAATGTAAAATGGCTTTTGCCAAGTGATTACTTTTGAAATAGGCATTGGCTAAATTGTAATGTAAATCATCAGAAAAGTAGGCATTGTCAATAAGACCTTCATATACCACAATTGCTGAGTCATAATTTTGCTTTTCATAGTAGGCATTGCCACGATTAAATTCATTAAGGGCAGTAGAACCCATAACTGAAGAACTTAACACAATCCACAGAAAAGATAAAAAGACTAGTCTCATGCGTTTCTATTTTCAGTTTTTTGAATCAAATTAATAGCGTCTTCATAAAGCTTAGCAGGAGCAATGGCAGCCGATGGAGCAAATCGTGCCATTTCTGCGGCTTCTAAACTACCTTTTAGCTCTTCTGCTAATTCAGGAAGTCCATCTTGAGCTAAAGTCTCTACAATTTTTTCTTGCGATAAATCGGCTCGATTTATATTATACTTATCTGCATAGTAACCAAATAGTGCTTCGGAGACCTCCTCATAGAATAGCGCATTTTCTTGAGCATCTAAGTGTTTCTTCGCTTTTGTCAAACGCTTTTTAGCAAGCTTATTAGCCTTTGATTTTCTTAAACCAACTTGATCACCTTGCTTAGCTTTTTGTTTTTTAGCGATTATACTTAGCGCAATTGCCAACAAGAGAATAAAAACTAAGATTAGATAAAATGATGTAGATCCGTAAAAACGTTCATCAATATTAATCAGGCTTAGGTTATTCAGGTGGATGTAGTGGATGTCCGTTTTTAAAAGTTCCACATCTTCTTTTCGCTGACCTTGATATACCACATTTTCTTCATCGGTTCCTCTAGCTACCTCAAACGCTAAAGCTTCCGTAGAAATGGTTTTGTAGCTTTGGCTAGCTAAATCAAAATAGCTAAATGTAAATGGTTCAAGTTCGTAGTTTCCTGCATGCCTTGGAATTACCAAATACTTAAATTCCTTTTTTCCGCTTGATCCATTATAGCCTGTTTTATAGCGGTTTTCTGTTTCTGGGTCGTAAACTTCAAAATCAGGAGGGAAGTTGAGCTGAGGTGCAGCAACTAATGGCAAGTTACCAGTTCCTTCAATTGTTAGCTTTACATCAATGGCTTCGTTTGATTTTAAACTGGTTTTATTCGCTTCTAAAACTGCATTGAACTTTCCAACAGCTCCCGAAAAGTCAGCTGGTTTATTTTTTAAAGGAAGTGCTTTTACTTTTATATTAATGGGTTTGCTCGAAGCTATAACTTCTTTTCTTTCGTATGAGCCAAACATTTGCTCGTACATATTTCTAGCACGCTTACGTTGCACAGTGGCTAAAAATTTAAGTGAAAGGGGATCAATCACCAAGTCTCCTGAACGTTGGGGATAGAGTACATTTTGCTGTATTTCAGCTACATTAAAAATTTGTCCGTTAAATTGTTCTTGTTTAAATTGAATGTCATCCTTAAAAATGGAACGTAATTCTTGATGCCAAAAGCCAGTTAAACTGGGCATGCTTTCCATTTGCGGATTGCTCAACCTTAATTGAGTGTATAGTTTATATGTAACGGTTATTTTTTCACCCACATAAGCACTGTTCTTATCAGCTACAGCACGAATAAATACATATTGAGAAAGTTCATCTCCACTCTCTTTACGTTCTCTTTGCCTTTGATTTTGCGCGCTCGCTCCATTTTTCGAAGATTTAACTACTTCAATTTGAAGTGGTTTGGTTTTGTAGGTTTCCCCATTCACTTCAATACTTGCTGAACCAATGGTGAATTTTCCAGTTTGTTCAGCTACCAGAATATAACTGTAAGACATATTCTGACTAACACTACCATTTATTATTCGTGTACTGGAAGCAGGATTAGGACCTGATAAGATTCTTAGGTTTTCAAAAGTAGGAGGTCTAAAATTTCCACCTTGGTTATTTAGGGAAAAGGTAATCTGGAAGCGTTGTCCAACTTCAACCATATTATGGCTAAGACTTGCTTCAAAGTTTACAGCTCCCGCCCAACACCAGGCCGAACTCAAAGAAATCAATATGCCTAAAATCCACTTTTTCATTACCAATCTTTCTCAATATTGATTTCAACTGCCTTTCCTTTCTTCTTTTTCAGCTTTTCTTGAACTTCTTTTTCTTTCTCATTCAAGGCTTCTAATATACGTTCAGCGTCTTCTCGAGAAACTTGTTGTTCTTGAGGTTGTTGCTGCTGCTCTTGCTCTTCTTGTTCCTCTTGTTGTTGTTCCTGCTGTTCCTGCTGTTCTTGTTGTTGTTCTTCTTGATTTTCTTCTTGCTCCTCTTGATCCTGCTCTTGTTCGTTTTTCTCCTCTTGTTCTTCTTGGTTTTCCTCTTGATCCTGATTTTGTTGGTCTTGTTGTTGCTGCTCCTGCTCTTGTTGCTCTTTTAATAGTTTTTGGGCGTAAGCTAAATTATAACGGCTGTCTTCATCCTTAGGGTTGTTGACTAATGCACTTTTATAGGCTTCTATGCTCTCTTTCAATTTTTGATTTTTCAGCAAAGCATTGCCCAAATTATGGTAAGCTTTTGCTTTGGTATCTTCATCCTCAGCTTGAGTTGCTGCTGCTGCATAGTATTTCGCAGATTCTTCATATTTACCTTGTCTGTATAATGCATCTCCAAGGTTGTAAGCAGATTCTGTTGTATTTGGGTCTTTCGCTAAACTTTTTCGATAGAGTTCTTCCGCAGCTACAAAATCATTCTCATGATACTTTTCATTTCCTGCTCTTACCTCATACAAAGGGGATTGCGCCCAAGATTGAAGCACACAAATGAAGAAAAATAGGCTGATTGAGATACTTTTTTTCATCATGACTCAAACAGTTTTATTCGTTCATTGAATTTGGATTTCTTTTCACTGATAAGTAGGGAAAGAAGTAAAAAGAAGAATGAAGCACCAATAAAAAATTGGAATCGATCTTCGTAATCAGTGTAAACCGTTGTTTCAAATTCTGATTTTTCTAATCCACTCAAATCAGTTAGAATACTTTCAAAACCGGCAGAAGCATTGGTTGCGCGAACATACAAACCATCGCCTGCTCCGGCAATTTCTCGAAGCATGTCTTCATTTAAGCTACTTACTACGGTATTACCTTCTTGGTCTTGTCTAAAGCCAATTTGTTTTCCTCTTCGAATTATTGGAATAGGCGCTCCCATGGGGGTTCCCATTCCTACCGTGTATACTTTTATGCCTTTTTCTCGAGCTTCCTCAGCCGCAGTAATGGCGTCATCCTCGTGGTTTTCTCCATCAGTAACTACAATAAGTGCTTTTTGTCCACCATGCTCAAAGTCAAAGCTTTCATTAGCAAGTTCAATAGCTGCACCAATCGCAGTCCCTTGTGTAGGAACGATATCTGTGTCTATGGTGTTTAAGAAAAGTTTTGCCGCTGCATAATCCGTAGTGACAGGCAATTGAGTATAAGCCTGACCAGCAAATACGATAATTCCTAAACGATCACTTTTCAATTCTTGCAACAACTGAAGCATGGCTCTTTTTGCTCTTTCTAATCGGTTAGGAGAGAGGTCTTCAGCCTTCATACTATTTGAAACATCTAAGGCAATGATTAAATCAATCCCTTCGCGTTTTACCTCTTCCATCTTAGTGCCAATTTGCGGATTAGCTAAACCGATAACTAAGAAAATATAAGCCACTAAAAAGAAACTAAACTTCAAACCAAATTTAAAGTTGGAGTGAGAAGGCAATAATTGTTCAAACAAATCATGTTCTGCAAATCGTTCTCTAGCTTGCTTTCGCCAACGCTTAATAGCCCAAAATGCCATTAAAAAAAGCGGTACCAAGGCAAGACCCCATAAAACCCATGTATGTTCTACTCTAAACATTAATTGATACTTCTATAAATGGTATTTCGTAAACTAAAATCAATCACTAATAAGAGGACAGAAGCCAATGCAAAGGGAAAGAATTCTTCCTTTTTTCTGCGATATTCTGTTACTTCTATTTTCGATTTTTCCAATTGGTCAATTTCTTCGTAAATGGCTGTTAGTGAGCGTGTATTAGTTGCTCTAAAATATTTTCCACCAGTAAGTTTCGCGATTTCCTTCATGGTGTTTTCATCAATTTTAACCTCTACGTTTTGGTAAGCAATGGTGCCAAATCCGGTTTTAAAGGGAAAAGGTGCTTTGCCATTGGTTCCTAAACCAACGGTATAAACACGAACACCAAATTCTCTGGCAATTTCGGCAGCAGTTAAAGGTGGAATTGAACCTGCATTGTTAAATCCATCTGTCAGTAAAATGACAACTCGACTTTTCGCATCACTTTCTCTCAAGCGATTTACTGCTGTAGCCAAACCCATACCAATGGCAGTTCCATCTTCAATTAGACCGTTTTTCACATCCTTAAATAAGTTTTTCAAAACGGCATGATCTGTGGTTAAAGGCGACTGTGTAAAGCTTTCTCCACTAAAAGTGACTAATCCAATGCGGTCGTTCGGTCGTTCACTGATAAAGTCAATGGCCACATTTTTAGAAGCTTCTAAACGATTTGGTTTTAAATCTTCGGCCAACATACTTCCTGAGATATCCATAGAAATGACAATATCAATACCTTCAGTGGTCACTTCTTGTGAGCTTAAGGTAGATTGTGGACGTGCAAGTGCCACAATCATAGCGCTTAAGGCAAGTAAAGCTAAAGCAAAGGGGAGATGTCGTCCCCACATTTTTATGTCTGAAGAATTAGAGGGTAAAAACTGAAATGAGGAAAGCCTTAAGGCAACTTGCTGCTTTCGCAAACGCAAAATGTAAGCTAGCACTAAAATGGGAATAAGCGCAAACAGCATAAACAATTCCGGATTGGCAAACTGTATGTCATTCCACCATTTAATCATGCTTGTACCTCCGTTTTTTGATTCAATTCCTCTGATTCTTGTTCATTTTCTTTGACTGCTGTAGCTTCAATAAAACCATAGGCCAATTGTAAACTAGTCTCATTTTCACTAGCCAATGGGGTTTGTTTCGCAAACTTGGCCATATCGGCTAGTAGAAGCGTATCATGCAATTTTTGCTTCCAACTTTTATCAATTTCTGGCAGCCGTTCAACCAATAACATGATTTCGTCAGTGGTGTGTTCCAAAGCATGAAGTTGATAGCGATTTCCAATGTATTCTCTCAGAATATAGGATAACTCAACATAATACAATTTCGTCTTACCATTCTGCCAAAGCTTTTTGTTTTTTAGGTCTTCTAACTTTCTAAAAGCCAATGAGTCGGCAGCCTCTTTGGGAATAATTGCTTCAACTTCTTCTTGAGGTCGATTTGCATATTTTCGGTATAAGAAATAAGCCAAAATGAGCAATCCGATAAGTAGGAGAATACCTCCAATTTCAAGACGGTTAGCTAAAAGAAAATCACTTAACGAAAAGGGAACTTCTATAATAGGTTTGATGTCTTTAATATCAGCTTGCTCTTCAAGGGGGACGGTAATTACAGAAAGTAATAGGGGAGCAGTTTCGACTGTTTTATCCCCAATTTTAAATTGTAATGGTGCAATGGCATGAAATCCACTATCCCATGAAGTTACCGTAATGGTTTGTGTAAAAATCTTAATTGAAATATCTTCTTCATCAAAGGTGGTATCAATGTCTGAAGCTTTTACAATTTCTACAAACTGACTAATAGTATCTTGCAAAGCAGGAAAAATTACAGCTTCATTCGCTTTAAAACGAACTTCAATTTCTATCTCTGTTTGTTCACCAATTCTAATTTCTTGGTCTTTCAAATAGGCTTTAGCTTCTTGTGCTAAGCTTGTAAAACCAAGTATAAATAGAAAGAAGAAAGTCAATGCTTGTTTCATCTTCGAGCCTCCCTTCTTTTAAATAAATTCATCAAGGGTTGAACATAAGATTCATGCGTTCCAATTCGTGCATGATCAACACCACTTTTTCTCAGGGCGTTTTGAATCCATTCTTGCTTTTTTAAAGCATTTTTATGGTAAGCCAGTCGATTGGCTTTAGAACTTGTGTCAAACCACATAGCGGAACCACTTTCAGGGTCTTGCAATTGAACCATGCCCACATTGGGGATTTCCAATTCTCTTTGATCAAAAATTTGAAGCCCTACCAAGTCATGCTTTTTGTTGGCAATCTTTAATTCATCTTCATAATTATCAGCTAAGAAGTCAGAAATTAAAAAAGCGGTACTTCTTTTCTTAATCGCAGAGGTAAAGTAGCGCAAGGCTTCTTTAATATTGGTGCCGGTATGCTCGGGCTGAAAGTCAATTAATTCACGAATAATCATCAAGATGTGGCTTTTCCCTTTTTTTGGAGGAATAAATTTTTCAACTTGATCACTAAAAAACAGCACTCCAACTTTATCGTTGTTTTGAATGGCCGAAAATGCCAGTACCGCACAAATTTCAGTCACTAATTCTTGTTTGAATTGCTTTTTTGAACCGAAGTTCTTAGAGCCACTCATGTCTACTAAAAGCATGACGGTCATCTCGCGTTCTTCTTCAAAAACCTTTACATACGGATGATTAAAGCGAGCGGTAACATTCCAATCAATGGTTCTGATTTCATCGCCCATTTGATAGTCACGCACTTCACTAAAAGCCATACCACGCCCTTTAAAGGCAGAGTGATACTCGCCAGAAAAGATTTGATTTGAAAGGCCGCGACTTTTAATTTCAATCTTACGCACCTTTTTAAGCAAATCGCTAGTATGTTGATTCGGTTTGCTCATGCTTTTAAGTGAAATAAGACTTTACGGAATTTCTACCGCATTTAATATTTCATTGATAATATCTTCGGTACTTACGTTTTCTGCTTCAGCCTCATAGCTCAATCCAATACGATGACGTAATACATCTTTGGCAATGGCTCGCACATCTTCAGGAATTACATAACCTCTTCGCTTAATGAAAGCATACGCTTTTGCGGCAAGCGCTAAGCTGATACTTGCTCTAGGTGATCCTCCAAAAGTGATTAAGTCTTTGAGTTTGCTCAAACCGTAATCCTCAGGCTTACGACTTGCAAAAACAATATCGACAATGTATTGCTCAATCTTTTCGTCCATGTAAACCTCACGTACCACTTCACGCGCTTTTACAATATCTTCAGGCTTTAAAATGGTATTGGCTTTGGGCATTCCAGCTTTCGCCAAATTATGTCTGATGATTAATTTCTCTTCTTCTTTCTTTGGATAATCTAAAACCACTTTCAACATAAAACGGTCTACTTGGGCTTCGGGTAAAGGGTAAGTACCTTCTTGTTCAACCGGGTTTTGAGTCGCTAAAACCAAAAATGGTTTGGGTAGTTTAAAGGTTTCTTCACCAATGGTTACCTGCTTTTCTTGCATGGCTTCTAACAGTGCAGATTGCACTTTGGCCGGTGCACGGTTAATCTCATCGGCTAAGATGAAATTGGCAAAAATGGGTCCTTTCTTAATGGAAAATTCTTCTTTCTTTTGACTGTAAATCATGGTTCCTACCAAATCGGCAGGCAATAAATCAGGTGTAAATTGAATTCGGCTAAAATCAGCTTCAACGGTTGTTGCCAAAGTTTTAATAGCTAGGGTTTTTGCCAAACCTGGTACGCCTTCCAATAAAATGTGTCCGTCAGATAGTAAACCGACTAACAAGCGTTCAACCATGTACTTTTGTCCAACAATCACTTTGTCCATCTCCATGCTTAAGAGGTCTACAAAGGAGCTGTGCTGTTGTATTTTTTCGTTGATTGCCTTAATGTCGTTGGTAGGGCTTGTGCTCGCTTGTGGAGCAGTTTCTACCTCAGAAGTTTGTTTTTGGTCTTCCATGAGTATCGTCATTACATTTGTTGCGAAATTAAAAACATGTGTTTTGTTGCCCATTTATTCCGCTGTTAATTAATGTTAAGCCCTATGAATACTGACTTTGAGCTAAAAGTGACCCCTTTTAAAACCACCGATAAAATGGCCTTTGAACAAGCCCGAAAAATTAGAGAGCTTGTTTTCGTCATGGAACAAGAAGTGGATGAGCGAGAAGAATTTGACAATTTTGAAAAGGAAAGCACACACTATTTATTAATGGCAGATAATCAGGCGGTTGGAACAGCAAGGTGGCGGTTTATTGGCGATAAAATCAAGCTGGAGCGCTTTGCGGTTTTAAAAGAATTTAGAGGAAAACAAATGGGTGATGCGCTTTTACAAAAAGTAATTGCCGATGTGCTTCCTTTTCAAAAACCGGTGTATTTGCATGCCCAACTCAAAGCTATTCCATTTTACAGCAGAAGAGGATTTGAAAAAGTAGGAGAGTTGTTTTTAGAATGTGATATTGAACACTTTAAAATGGAGTTGAAAGTCTAGGAAAGAAACTCCATTTTAACTAAGAAGGAAAGGCGTACTTTAAAGTTGATTTTCAGTGCATTTCCTTTATTTTCTTGACCCAAATACTTTAAATCATAGCCATCAATATGTTTTTGAAGTATTTGGGTTTTTTTATTAAAAAATACTCATAAACTAGTATAGGATTTGAAACAGAAAATTGGCTTATTTGAAAGTGAACAAGATTGAAATAAAAAAGGCGAGTTTCCCCGCCATGAATGTTTTCACAACGGAATAATCCTTATTGTGAATCGCTTTCAAATTGTGACTCAAAAATAGAAAATATTATAGAAATGGCAAGTAAAAGAATTTTAGGGTTAGACATTGGAGTATCATCAGTTGGTTTGGCAATAGTAATAGAAGATGAAAATGGGAGAAAGGATATTGAAAAACTAGCAGTAAGAGTTATTCCAGAAGATCCAAACTTTCATGGAAAGTTTTATAGTGGAAATACAGCAAGTAAGAATCTTGAAAGAAGGATTAAAAGAGGAATAAGAAGAAATAACCAACGTTTTAAGTTACGCAGAGATAGACTGTATGGAATTTTAAAAAAGCATGAGATGTTTCCGAACAAAGCGCTGTTTGAATTGAATGCAGAAAAGCTATATGAATTAAGAGCGAGAGCAATCTCAGAAAAACTAGAGTTACAAGAATTAGGTAGGGTTCTAATTCATCTTAATCAGAGAAGGGGCTTTTTGAGTAATCGAAAAGCTGATAATGAAGAAAATGCCACTGAATATAAAAAGGCAATTGAAAATTTAGAAACAGAAAGAGCGAACTTAACCATTGGACAAAAGCTGTATAAGGAATTAAAAGAATCTGAAAATTTACATGAGATAGTTTTAAGAGAGCGAACTTATTTAAGGTCTAGTTATATTGAAGAATTTGATCGAATATGGGAAGCTCAAAAGGAATATTATCCAGATTTACTTACGGGTGGATCTCAAGAAGAACTAGTTAGAGGAACATTATATGATGAAATAAAAAATAAAACCATCTATTATCAGAGACCTTTGAAAAGTGCTAAAGGCTTAGTTTCTGAATGTGAATTCGAAAAATTCCATCGATCAATTCCTAAAAGTTCACCTGTTTTTGAGCTTTTTAGAATTTGGCAAAGACTTAATGATTTGAATTGGAGGCTTGATGATGGAACTCTTGTAAAACCAAATCTTGAGCAGAAGAAAGAGCTTGCTGACCTAATGATAAAAGGCAAGAAATTGAATTCAAAAGGGTTATTATCAATTTCTGAGATAAAGAAGTTCTTTGGTTTTTCACGTAATCAAAGAGTCTATTTTAATTTTAAAGAAATAGAAGGTAGTAAAACCGCAAAAATTATTAGAGAAGCGTTAAAGAAAGCTAAGGTTAAGAATATAGACGCACTTTTAAGTTTTGATTACCATCAGCATGATGAAAAAGGTGGGTTATATGAATTGTGGCACATATCCTATTCATTGCCCGATAAAGAAAGTATCATTTCTACTCTTCAAAAAAGGTTTGGTTTTACAGAAGATGAAGCAACTGTAATCGCATCAGAAGTAAACTTCAAATCTGATTTTGGAAAACTTTCGAGTAGGGCAATAAAAAAGATTTTGCCTTACATGGAAGAAGGTTTACAATATAGTGAGGCTTGTGATAAAGTGGGATATGATCACAGCGGGTATAAGAATACAGAAGCAATTGCTGACAAATTAACTCAAGTAAAACCTAACAGCTTAAAAAACCCGGTTGTTGAGCAAGTTTTAAACCAGGTAGTAAATATGGTGAACCTTGCAATTGATGAATATGGAAAATTTGATGAGATAAGGGTAGAGTTAGCAAGAGAACTGAGAAATAGCGCTCGAGCAAGAAATCGCATTTCATCAAATATAAATAGGAACAAAAAGGAAAATCAGAAAATTAGAGAAAGACTAAAAGATGAATATGGTTTTAATATAGTGAATGGAAGAGATGTAAAAAGATATAAGCTATGGCAGGAAACTGATAAACAATGTTTGTATTGTTCCAATCCAATTACAAATACAGACTTTCTGAACGGTAATGCTGAAATTGAGCACATTTTACCAAAGTCTCGATCGTTCAATAATGCAATGAATAATTACATTTTATCCCATAAAAAATGTAATTCAGATAAAGGGCAAAGAACAGCTTATGATTTTATGAAGAATAAATCAGAAGCTGACTTTGAAGCTTACGTTGATAAAGTCAATGAGCTTTATAACGCGAAAAAGCAAAAAATATCTCAAACTAAGTTTGATAATCTGTTGTGTTCAGGTGATGATATCCCTTCTGATTTCATAGAGAGAATGAAAAAAGACTCTCAATATATCGCAAAGGAAACAGTTAAAATGCTCAAGACAATTTGTCCCAGAACCTTAACTACAACAGGACAAGTGACAGATTTATTAAGAGCAGAATGGGGACTAAAGCATGTTTTAGAAGAACTTGGCTTACCCAAGTATAGAGCCATTGGTCAAGTTGAAACTAAAACAATCAAGGATAAAGAAGGAAATATAAAACAAATTGAAAAAATAATAGATTGGAGTAAGCGTGATGATCATCGACATCATGCAGTAGATGCCTTAATTTGCGCGCTTACAGACCAAAAGGTGATTTTTAAGCTTAATAATCTCAATAAAATATTTCAATATGAAAGAGATGCTTTAAGTCCCGAAGAAATTCAAGAGCTTGAGAGAATTAATCAAACGAACTTTGATTTAAAGCATTTTGTAGAACAAGCAGCCTATGAGTTTAAAGAGCCAATAGATAGCTTACGTTCGAAAACTAAGAACCACCTAGAAAGCATCTTTATATCATTTAAGAAACCAACTTCTAAAGTTTTAACTAAGAATTTAAATAATATAAAAAATGGACCCGATCAAATAACTTGGGTTCCAAGAAATCGCTTGCATGAAGACACTATAATGGGAGAGCGTAAAAGACGCTCAAACAAAAAGATTAAACTTAATATGAAGTTTGATAGAGTAGAAGATGTTGTTAGTGAATTAGAAAAAGAAGTAATAGAAAGGCACTTAAAGAAATATGATAATGATACTAACATCGCTTTTAGCAGTAAAACTTTAAAAAAGGACCCAATATTAATTGAAGGAGAAAAGTTAGAAAGTGTTAGTGTTTATGAAGTAACTAATTCGAAGCGAGTTCCTTTGTCAGAGAGCTTTACTTCTGCACAAACTGAAAAAATAATTGATGATAGAATAAAAGAACTTGTTAAAAAGAGAATAAATGATTTTAGGTCTATCAAATCAGCATTTAAAGACATAGAAGCTGAACCACTTTGGTTTAATAAAGAGAAAGGAATCAAGGTAAAATCTGTCTCAGTTTATGACGAAAGTAAAGTTATTGATGTTCGTAGTGGAACAGCAAAGACAGGAGGGAATCATCACGCCTTGATTTATAAAGATGAAAATGGGAAATATCATGATAAGGTTGTTTCTTTCAATGATGCGGTACAAATAGGTTTGTTAAATATAGAACAAAAAGGTAAGCCTTATCCAATTATTCAAAGGCATAATGATCCTGATTTGGGCGAATTTCAGTTTTCTATGCAGAACAATGATCTTTTCGTTTTTGACCTAAAGCACTCAAGGAATCCAACAGATGAAAATGAGATTGATTTTTTCGATGTACGTAATAGAAAATTGATAAGTGATAAGCTTTATAGAGTCCAGAAAATGACAAAGAAAAGCACAGGTACTTTTGAAGTTACTTATAGACATCATCTAGAGACAAGTATAGATCGAGGAGGGGTAAACCTTAAAACTTTGACATGGGATGAACATGGTTCTAATACTCATTTAATGAGATTAGTGAAATTGAAGGTTAATCATTTAGGTAAAATTATTAAAGTAGGAGAGTGATTAAAAGAACTATCTACTTTGGAAGTGCGGCTTATTTATCCACAAAGAATGAGCAGCTTATAGTCAATTATTCGGATGATAGGGAGGGTAAAAGCTTACCCATTGAAGATGTTGGTATTCTTTTCTTAGACCATTTTCAATTAACCATTACTCAACCTTTGCTATCCAAATTGCTCGATAATAATGTGGCTGTAATTAGTTGCAATGAAAGGCATTTGCCACAGGGAATGTTTTTAAATTTAGATGGACATTATACCCAACAAGCGCATTTAAGTGCTCAAATTGAAGCGTCTGCTGCCTTAAAAGGTCGTTTGTGGAAGCAAGTAATCAAACAAAAAATTACTAATCAAGCTGCACTTTTAGAAGAAGAAAATTTTCTGGCTAACAATATGCAGTATTGGGCTTCACAAGTAAAAAATGACGATGTAGAAAACATGGAAGCTAGGGCAGCTGCCAATTATTGGAACAAGCTCTTTGACCAAGAATTTAAACGAGGACGCTATGAGGATGGCATAAATTCATTGCTAAACTATGGCTATGCCATTTTAAGAGCAGTTGTAGCAAGGGCATTAGTGGGTTCAGGTTTACATCCTTCTTTGGGAATTCATCATCACAATAAATACAATGCCTATTGTTTGGCCGATGATCTCATGGAACCTTACCGTCCATTTGTAGACCGATTAGTGCTTCAAATTTTAAGTGAAGAAGGAGTGGTTGAGGATTTGGAATGGAACATCAAACAAAAGTTATTGCAAATACCAACCCTCGATGTGGGTATGAAAAAACAACGCAGGCCTTTAATGATTGCAGTTCAATCTACTACTTCATCCTTAGCGGCATGTTTTTTGAAAGAAAGCAAGTCACTAAAATTACCGACATGGCTTCACTAAGCAGTCGCTTTAATCAATACCGCATTATGTGGGTGCTTGTATTTTTTGATTTACCAACTGAGACAAAGACCGATACAAAGAATTATCGAAAGTTTGTCAAAGGATTAGAACTAGATGGATTTGATCGTTTTCAATGGTCAATTTTTATGCGCCATTGCCCAAGTATGGATAATGCCAAGGTTCACATTAAAAGAGTGAAAAAGATGTTGCCACCCAAAGGACATGTGTGCATTTTGCATTTAACTGATAAGCAATTTGGTATGATGGAAGTTTTTCTTTCTCGAAAAAAAGAAGATACTCCAGAAATTCATCAACAATTGGAACTTTTTTAGCTTTTGGCGAATTGAGTGAGTTGAAATGTGATATTTTACCCTAATAAAATCTGTTTAACTAACACAACAACAGCCCCTTATTTAAGGGGCTGTTGTGCTAAAGTACAATTTGAAAGCGATTCACAACACTTTCTCTTTTCGTATTCCCATGAACTAGGTTGTGCTAAAGTACAATTTGAAAGCGATTCACAACGACTTAGTGTGCATACATCGCATATACCCTGTTGTGCTAAAGTACAATTTGAAAGCGATTCACAACACTCACTTAACTTATAAGTTAAGAAGTACTGTTGTGCTAAAGTACAATTTGAAAGCGATTCACAACATGTTTCAGATTGAGTAAACACGTTAAAAGGTTGTGCTAAAGTACAATTTGAAAGCGATTCACAACGAGCTTCTTTGAGTTCATTCATTTGCTTTAGTTGTGCTAAAGTACAATTTGAAAGCGATTCACAACTTGGTAGACGGCAAAGTCCTGGACAAGATTGTTGTGCTAAAGTACAATTTGAAAGCGATTCACAACAACAACATAACCACCTAATCCAAACTTTATGTTGTGCTAAAGTACAATTTGAAAGCGATTCACAACTTGTGCTTGTGCTTCTAAGTATTCAATAGTGTTGTGCTAAAGTACAATTTGAAAGCGATTCACAACTTTATAAGGGTTTTAGGGTTGGTGATTATAGTTGTGCTAAAGTACAATTTGAAAGCGATTCACAACAGAAGTCTTTTAAGGCTCCACGTCTTAAATGTTGTGCTAAAGTACAATTTGAAAGCGATTCACAACAACTTGTTCAGAAGAAAACACATACGCAAGGTTGTGCTAAAGTACAATTTGAAAGCGATTCACAACTATAGTTGCATTACTACTTATCCCCAATGGTTGTGCTAAAGTACAATTTGAAAGCGATTCACAACAATGTACTCGATAGGGAAGACTTGAGTCAAAGTTGTGCTAAAGTACAATTTGAAAGCGATTCA